>Ga0334901_1000852_pt1 | contig 37305 bp, 26 predicted proteins | sample GraSluR3_MG_3_FD_207216 | JGI IMG/M metagenome (GOLD analysis project Ga0334901, IMG submission 207216) | Sludge microbial communities from methane-producing bioreactor in Wageningen University, Netherlands - Granular Sludge_15_08-R3 | ecosystem: Engineered > Bioreactor > Anaerobic >...
GCACGAGGAATTCGCGCCGTTCGACGGGGAGAGCGAGCCCGACGCCTTCTGAGCGATCCCATGGCTGCCGGCCCGGGGCCGCCTTTTCTCGCCAGCCCCCCCATCTTGCCGCCACCGGAAGGCGCGGAGGCGAATTCACCTTGCCGCGGCAGCCCGGTTCGAGTATTTCTACGCGGCCATTATTGCGCCCTCGACGCGGGCGCTTTGCGCCCAAGGTTCGCGCGACCGTGCGAGCCGCCATCTCGCTCGAAACTCATTGATCCTGTGACGGAAAGGGCTCCATGGCCGGTCCCCGATTCGATTCGAGCCATTGCCGACGCCTCGGGCCGATCCTGGCGGGCCTGGTCGTGGCGCTCGCCCTGCCGGGGTGCCGCCAGACTCCGCCCTACCTGGCGGGAACACTGCCGCGCGATCCGGACTCCTCGCCGTTGGCGCCGCGGCCGGCCGAACCGACCGTGCTGAGCCAGTCGCCTTCGACGCCCGCCTCCCGAGTCGAGGACGCCCAAACCCCGGTGACTCGGGTCATCGTCCAAGGCAACACGCGCACCCCCACGGCCGAGATCCTCCGCTACATTCGAACTCGGGACGGAGAGCCCTACGACGCCGCGCTGATCTGGGACGACGTCTTGCGACTCAACAAGACGGGCAAGTTCGGCAACGTGAAGACGCACTACCAGGACGACCGCCACGGACGCATCGTGATCTTCGAGGTCGACGAACGCCCCGTCATCGACGAGGTCAAGTTCGTCGGCTGCCAGAACATCAGCAAAAAGAAGCTGGCCCAAGAAATCAAGCTGAAGAAGGGCGATCCTTTCGATCGGTTTGCCATCGACGAAGGCCGGCGCGTCTTGGAGGACTTCTACCGCGACAAGGGGTTTCCCGAAGCCCGCGTGTCGGTGTTCGAGCGCGGCCTGGAGGATCAGCGCGTCATCTACGTGATCAACGAGGGGCCCAAAAGCCGATTCCTCTGGACGAAATTCGAAGGCAATACGGTTGCCAGCGACGCCAAGCTGCGGACCAAGATCCAATCGAAGCCCGGCATCTTCTGGTATCTCAACGGCGAAGTCAAGCAAGAGCAGATCGAGCAGGACCGACAGAAGCTCATCGACTACTACCGCGCCTTGGGCTACTTTCGGGCCAGGGTCGGGTCGCCGATTCTCGACTACGGCGAGAGCCGCAACTGGGCCATCCTCACCTTCGTCATCGACGAAGGACCCCGCTACGAGGTCCGAAAGATCAGCTTGATCGGCAACCAGAGAATCGCGTCCGACGAGCTGGCCGCCGAGTTCAAACTGAAAGAGGGCCAGTTCTTCCGCCAAGCCGACATGCAAGGCGACGTGGCTTCGATCAAAGACAAGTACGGAGCGATCGGGTACATCTTTGCCGACGTCGACCCCGAAATTCGCTTCCCGAAGGAATCGGGGCAGCTCGATCTGGTTTACCACGTCCAAGAGGGGCGGCGCTGCCGCGCGGGGTTGATCGACGTCGAAATTCGCGGCGAGTTCCCGCACACCCGCGAGACCACCGTGCTGGATCGTCTCTCGGTGTATCCCGGCGAAATCATCGACATTCGGGACCTGCGCGCCAGCGAGCGACGGTTGAGGTTCTCGCAACTGTTCCAGTACGATCCCGCCACGGGGGTCGCCCCGCAGATCGTGGTCTCGCCGCCCGAGTTGAACGACGAGACCGAAGTGGCGAGGCAACCCGAGTCGCCGCCCTTCCGAGGTCAGAGCCCCGACCCGTCGGCGCCGGCGTCGCCGGGCCCGACGCACAGCCCGGCGCCCCAGGCCGGCCCCTCGCCCGACCGGTCGTCGGGGCTCATGCCCGGATCGCCGGCCGAAAACCCGCTCGAGCACATGCCCCGGTTCGACCGTTCGGGCCCCGACTCGCTGCTCGTTCGGGGGCAGAATGCCGACCAGCGCGATTTGGGGCGGCATTTGCGATGGCAATCTCCGAGCCAGGCCGCGTCGCCGTCCTCCCGGCTTGACGCGGCCTCCCAGGCCCTTGCCCGGGAAACGTCGAACGAACCCACGGCGGAGGAGCGGCTCCGGCTGGGAGCCCGTCCCACGGTGATTCGCGGGCAATACTCTCCCGAAGCGGGGCGGACCGTCCCCACACTGCGGCAGCCCGAACCGGCGGTCTCGACGTGGCCGCGGCCCGGCGACTACCGCCTGCCGCCGGCGGCGCCCTCGACGGCTCCGGCAACGTCGCCCTCGTCGGCTGCCACGGCGCCGGTTTTGTCCTCGCCCGCAACTTCGGATGAGGTTCTGACCGAGCCTTCGCCGGCTCCGGGCGCGCCGCCGGTCGCGCCCGCCCCGGCGTACGGCGCCCCCTATCGCGCCATTCCCTCGGGTGCGGTTCCCGGCTCGCTCCCTGCCCAGGGCGGCGTGGTCGATATTCCTCCTCCCTTTCTGACCGATCCCCTCGACGACGAACCGCCCGTGTTCGTGCCGTTGAACCCTCGGGTCACGGAGACGCAAACGGGCAGGATGATGTTCAGCGTGGGGGTGAACTCCGACGCGGGTCTGCTCGGCTCGGTCGTCATCGACGAGCAGAACTTCGACTGGACCCGCCTGCCCCGGGGTTGGGAAGACATTCGCAACGGCACCGCGTGGCGCGGAGCGGGACAGCGTTTCCGGGCCGAGGCGGTCCCCGGCACCCAAGTGCACCGGTACTCGGTCACCTTTCAAGAGCCCTATCTTCGCGGCAGCAACGTGAGCTTGTCGCTGAACGGATTCTTCCACAGCCGCCGCTACACCGAGTACGACGAAGAGCGACTCGGCGGTCGGGTCGCCCTGGGGTACCAGTTTCCCTATCGCCCCGACCTGTCGGTGAGCCTCGCTTTTCGCGGGGCGCAGGTGAACATCTTCGACCCGATCACGCCCACGCCGACCGAGTTGGCGGAAGTGCTGGGCGACAACGCCCTGTACGGATTCCGCCTCGGTCTGACCCACGACACGCGCGACCACGCCTACCTGCCCACCGAAGGGTATCTCTTCGAGATCGGCGTCGAGCACGTGCTGGGCAGCTTCGAATACACGCGGGGCGACCTCGAGCTGCGCAAGTATTTCATGCTGCGCCAGCACCCCGACGGATCGGGCCGGCACGTGCTCAGCGTGGGGGGCCGCGCCGCCGTCACCAGCAGCGATACGCCCATCTACGAACACTATTACGCGGGAGGCTTCTCGACGCTTCGCGGATTCGACTACCGCGGCGCGTCGCCGCGCGATCCGATCACCGGCGTGATGGTCGGAGGCGAGTTCATGCTCCTGGCCTCGGTCGAGTACATGTTCCCCCTCACCGCCGACGACAACGTCCGCGCGGTGGCGTTCTGCGACACGGGCACGGTCGAGCCCACGATTCACAACTGGCGCGACCGGTACCGCGTGGCGCCGGGATTCGGTCTGCGGATCAGCATCCCGGCCATGGGCTCGGCCCCCATCGCCCTGGATTTCGCCTTCCCCATCTCCTCCGAGACAACGGACGACAAAGAGGTGTTCAGCTTCTGGGTCGGCTGGATGCGATAGGGCTCGGCGTCTCTGGGCACCCGGCGGCGATTCTCCGTATAATGGACCGGCCCGATCGTCCCCCTGCCAACTGCCGAGAGAACGCCCAATGCTCGGAACGGCCCGCCGAACCCGCGCCCCCCTCGCGATCCTCGCACTACTAGCTATCTCCGCGCCCGGGCAAGCGGGCGAGCTGCCCGGGGCCGACGCCCTGCGGACCGCAATCGGCGATCTGGCCGCGACTTACGCCGAGCGGTATCCCGAGGCGCCCGCCTACCTCGCCCGATTGGATCGCCTCGAACACCGGGCCCGGCAGGCGCCGGGTGAGCCCGACCCCGAACTGCTCGCCGAGTTCGACCGGCTGCGACGCGAGGCGCTGGCCGCCCATCCGCTCGTCAGCGGGCAGCCGATCCTGTTCGTGGTGCGCCACCAATACAAGAAGGACCACCACAACACGGCCACCATGTTTCAGACGGGCGAGATCAATACGGGCAGCTTCCGGGGCGGCGGCGCGCTCAAGGCCGTCGATTTCGCCCGCGGCGCCCGGGTGCGAACGCTCCTCGAACTGCCCCAGGGCGTCGCGCGCGATCCCGACGTGAGCTTTGACGGCGCGAAGATCGTGCTGAGCATCCGCCACGACCGCGACGACGACTACCACGTCTACGAAATCAACGCCGACGGGACCGGACTCGTGCAGCGCTCGTTCGGCTCAGGCCTCTCCGACATCGATCCCATCTACCTGCCCAACGGACAGATTCTCTTCACGTCGACGCGCGAGCCCAAGTTCTGCATGTGCAATCGGCACATCATGGGCAACCTCTTCGTGATGAACGGCGACGGGTCGAACGTGCACCAGATCGGGCACAGCACGCTGCACGAGGGCCACCCGACGCTTATGCCCGACGGGCGCGTGCTCTATGACCGTTGGGAATACGTCGATCGCAACTTCGGCGACGCCCAGGGCGTTTGGACCGTCCGCCCCGACGGCACCGACCACGCCGTCTATTACGGCAACAATACGAACTCGCCGGGCGCGGTGCTCGACACGCGGATCATCCCCGGCACCGACCGGGCCATCTGCACGTTCTCGTCGTGCCACGACCGGCCCTGGGGCGCGATCGCCATCCTCGATCGGCGCCGGGGCATCGACCTGAGGCCGCCCGTGCTCCGCACCTGGCCAGCCGCCGCCATCGACCTGATCGGCCGGGGCGATTACGACACCTACCTTCGCGTCGATCCGAAGTACGAAGACCCCTATCCGCTTTCCGACAAGTACTTCCTCTGTTCGCGGATGACCGGCCAGGGCGAGCAGATGGGCATCTACCTGCTCGACGTGTTCGGCAACGAGGTCCTGCTCCACGTCGAGGGTCCCGGGTGTTTCGATCCCATGCCGCTCGGCCCGCGCCCCAAGCCGCCGGTCGTGCCCGCCCGAATCGACCTGGCCCGGAGCGAGGGGCACTTCTACGTGTCGGACGTGTACGTCGGCACGGGCATGGAGACGATCGAGCGGGGCACGGTCAAGCGCCTTCGCGTGGTCGAGTCGCCCGCAAAGCGGTTCTGGACCCACCAGGCATGGATGGGCAGCGGCACGCAGGCCCCGGGCATGGCCTGGGACGACTTCAACAACAAGCGAATCCTGGGCACCGTGCCGGTCGAGCCCGACGGCAGCGCGTACTTCGCCGTGCCGGCCGACACCTTTGTCTACTTCCAGCTTCTCGACGAGCGGGGCATGATGATCCGGTCGATGCGGAGCGGCACGATCGTCCGCCCCGGCGAGACGACCGGGTGCGTGGGCTGCCACGAGAGCCGCCGCTCGACGATCCCGCCGACCCGCGGCGCCATGGCCATGCTTCGCGCGCCCAGCCCGATCGAGCCGTGGTACGGCCCGGCGCGCCAGTTCAACTACCTGACCGAGGTCCAGCCCGTCTTCGACAAGCACTGCGTCGCGTGCCACGACTACGGCCAAGAGGCGGGCGAAAAGCTCAATCTGGCCGGCGACCTGGGCCTCGCGTTCAACGCCTCGTATCACGAAATCCGCTCGAAAGGCTACGTCAAGGTGCCCGGGGCGGGCCCCCATCAGACGCTGCTGCCGAAAAGCTGGGGATCTCACGCCAGCCGGCTGGCCGAAGTGCTCGTCGGCGGCCACCAGGATCCGCGAATCGACGAGCAGATCGACCTCGACCCCGAGGGCTTCGCCCGCATCGTCACCTGGATCGACGTCAACGCCCCCTATTACCCCGACTACGCCAGCGCTTACCGCGAGAATCTCTACGGCCGATCGCCCTTGGACCCGGCCCAGCTCAAGCGGCTGGGCGAGTTGACCGGTCTGAACCTGGCCGATCCGAAGTACGCCGATCAGGTCAGCTTCACTCGGCCCGAGCTCAGCCCGTGCCTGGCGCGACTGGCCGACAAGCAGGCGCCGGCCTTCCAAGAGGCCCTGGCGATCATCCGTGCCGGCCGCGAAAGCCTGGCCCGGCGGCCCCGGGCCGACATGCCGGGCTTCCAACTCGTCAGCCCCGTCGAGATCCGCCAGCAAGAGAAATACGAGGCCCGCTTGCGCGAAGAGGCCGCGATGCGGGAGTCGATCGTCCGCGGCGAAACCCGGCACGACCGGCCGGCCGGCGGCCAGTGACCCTGGCGCGCGAGACGAGGCAACCGGTTTCGCCCATGGACGCGCCGATCCCCCAGCCGATATCGTGGAACCCGCGGAACGGGACGACGGCAATGCGCATCGCCGAGCTTCACCCTGCCGACGATCTTCTCGAGAAGGCGACGGGGCCCTATTCCACGCTTCTGGCCGATCCTCCGTGGCAGTTCCAGAACCGCACGGGCAAGGTCGCGCCGGAGCACCGCCGGCTGCTTCGGTATCCGACCATGAAATTGAAGGAGATACTCGAGTTGCCCGTGCCGAAGCTCGCCGCGGCCCGGTCGCACCTCTATCTCTGGGTGCCCAATGCGTTGCTGCTCGAAGGGCTCGACGTGATGCAAGCGTGGGGTTTCACGTACAAGACGAACCTCGTCTGGTACAAGATCCGAAAGGACGGCGGCCCCGACGGTCGGGGTGTCGGCTTCTATTTTCGCAACGTGACGGAAATGCTCCTCTTCGGCGTCCGTGGCAGCATGCGCACCCTCCAACCGGGGCGCACGCAGGTCAACCTGCTGGCCACTCGGAAACGCGAGCATTCGCGCAAGCCCGACGAGATCTATGACATCATCGAGCAATGTTCACCAGGACCGTACCTCGAACTGTTTGCCCGCTTTCCGCGCCCCGGTTGGGACCAATGGGGAAACGAAGACGTCGAGGAGAACTCGTTCCACCGCGTCGCCAAGCGCAAAGGCCACGTCGATCCGCAACGGAGGCCTTTTGAGGGTTATCGCGGGTACCAAGCGCTTGAATGAGATTGGCCTTCGCATTCGGACGGAACACGGGCGCCCGCCTCGAATGGTCACTGCGTTGCTTGCCTCGCGAGCGTGCCGCGGTAGAATGGTGTCGGGGAACATTCCGCCGAAGAGGGGGATCGCGATGTCCGGCCCAATTCGTCCCCACCGTCTCATGTGCGCCGTTTGTCTGCTCGTGTTCGCGGGGATCGCGGCCGTAGCGATCACCGGCGACATGTGGCCCCGGTCGGCAGGTACCTCGCAGGCCGAGTCGCCCCAGGCTCGGGCCCCGGGCCGGCCCCTCGACGAGGGACAATGGGAGCGGGCCCGCCGGCAGATGGTCGAGCGCGACTTGGCCGGGCGCGATATCACCGACCGGCGAGTTCTCGAGGTGATGGGCCGCGTTCCGCGGCATCGCTTCGTGCCCGAGCATCTCCAGCCGCAGGCCTATGCCGATCATCCGTTGCCCATCGGTCACGATCAGACCATCTCGCAACCCTACATCGTCGCCCTGATGACCCAACTGGCCGAACCCAAGCCCGACGGCCGCGCCCTCGACGTGGGGACCGGCTCGGGCTACCAGGCGGCCGTGCTGGCCGAACTGTGCAAGGAGGTCTACAGCATCGAGATCGTCGAGCCGCTGGCCGACGAGGCCGCCCGGCGCCTCAAGGAGTTGGGCTATGACAACCTCACGGTGCGCCACGGCGACGGCTACCAGGGCTGGCCCGAAAAGGCGCCCTTCGACGTCATCATCGTGGCCGCCGCCCCCGACCACGTGCCCCAGCCCCTGGTCGACCAACTGGCCCCCGGCGGAAAGCTCGTGCTGCCCGTCGGCGACTTCTGGCAGGAGCTGGTCGTCATCGCCAAGGATCGCGACGGCAAGGTCCGCCGCGAGCCCGGCATCGCGGTGCGGTTCGTCCCCATGACCGGCGAGGCCCGGAAGCGCCGGTAGCCCGAATTCTCTTCCGACTCGCATTGCATCCTCACTTTGAGCCAGCAACCATGCACCCACGCCCCTGCCATTGTCTTCGCCGCGCCGTCGCCGCGCTGGCGTGCGCCCTTCTCGTGCTTTTCGCGGGCCCGGGCCGTGCCGACGCGCAGTTGGCGGTCGCCAAGTCGCCCGTCGGACACATGCCCGACGGCACGGTCGTCGACCAGTACACGCTCACCAACGCCAACGGCCTTGAGATCAAGGTGATGACCTTCGGAGCCACCCTTACGTCGGTGCGAGTGCCCGACCGGGCCGGGCGCCTCGACAACGTGACGCTCCACCTCGATTCGTTCGACGATTATCTCGCCGGCCACCCCTTGTTCGGCTCGGTCGTCGGGCGCTACGCCAACCGAATCGCCGGCGCGGGGTTCACCCTCGACGGCGTCGATTACGCCCTCGAGCCCAACGCGGGCAAAAACCACATCCACGGCGGGCGTCGCGGCTTCCCATCGCAGGTCTTCGACGCCTCGCCCATGCGCAGCGACGCGAGCGTCGGGGTCGAGCTGCGCCATGCGAGCCCCGACGGGCACGCGGGCTATCCCGGCCGGCTCGACGTCAGGGTTGTCTACACCTTGAACGACGACGACGAGCTCCGCATCGAATACCTTGCCACGACCGACAAGCCCACCCATCTGAATCTCACGAATCACGCCTACTGGAACCTGGGCGGTGCCGGATCGGGCGACGTCCTCGATCACGTGCTCACGCTCAACGCCGACCTCTACTTGCCGACCGACGACCAGAAGATCCCCACGGGCAAGATCCGCCCGGTTCGCGGCACCCCCATGGACTTCACCCGCCCGCGGGCGATCGGTTCCCGCATCGGAGAGGTCGAGGGCGAGAACTACGACCACTGTTACGTGCTCAACCGAACCCCCGGCGACGGGCCGACGCTCTGCGCCCGCGTGGTCGAGCCCAAGAGCGGGCGGGCCATGGAAGTCTTCACCACCCAGCCCGGCGTGCAGCTCTACACGGCCAAGGGCCTGAGCGACCGATTTCGGGCGGCCGGCAAGCCGTACGGCCCCTACCACGGGCTGTGCCTCGAGACGCAGCACTTTCCCGACTCGCCGAACCGCCCGGCCTTCCCCTCGACCGTGCTCCGCCCCGGCCAAACCTACCACGAGATCACCGTGCACCGCTTTACGGTCGAGCCGTAGCGACGGCCGCCGGTAAACGCCGGTACGCGGGCCGCTCACGCCAGCGTCTTGTGAAACCGCGTCGAGACGAACCACAGCGCAACGAGCCCCATGACGGCCAGCACGACGATCTGCGGCCAAAGCACGTCGGCGCCGACTCCCTTCAAGAAGATGCCGCGGATGATGATCAGAAAATAGCGCAGCGGATTGAGCAAGGTGATCCACTGCACGACCTCGGGCATGTTGGCGATCGGGAAGACGAAGCCCGACAGCATCATCGCCGGGAAGAAGTAGAAGAACGTGCTCATCATGGCTTGCTGCTGGGTTCCGCATACCGTCGAGATCAGCAGGCCGATCCCCAGCGTCGGAATCAGGTAGAGGGCCGAACAGCCCAACAGCAGCAACAAGCTTCCGCGAATCGGCACCTCGAACCAGAACGTGCCCACCGCCGACACCAGCAGCACGTCGGCCATGCCGATCAGGGCGAAGGGCAGGGTCTTGCCCAGGATGAACTCGGCAGGGCGAATCGGCGTGACCAGGATCTGCTCCATGGTGCCGATCTCCTTCTCACGGACGACCGCCATGCTGGTCAACAGCAGCGTGACGAGCGTCACCACGATCACGATCACGCCGGGGACGAAGTAGTTGCGGCTTTCGAGGTTCTCGTTGAACCAGGCCCGGCTGCGGAGCTCGACCCCGCCCGGCCGCCGCCCCGCGCCTCGAGCGCGCTCGATCCGTTCGAGGAGAATCTCGTGGGAGACCTCGCGGGTGAGCCGCCCCACGTAGCTCATCACGATCGACGCCGTGTTCGAGTCGGTGCCGTCGACGATCACCTGCAGGGGCGCGGTTCGCCCGGCCCGCAGATCCTCGCCGAACCCCCGGTTCATCTTGAGCACCATGCTCACGCGGCCGCGATCGACCAGTTCGCGAACCCGGCGGTCGTCGTCGCTACGCTCGACCACGTCGAAATAACCCGACGCCTCGAAGCGGGCCACCAGGTCGCGGCTTTCGATGCCGTTGTCGAGATCGACCACCGCGGTCCGCACGTGGCGAACGTCCGTGGTGACCGCGTAGCCGATCACGAGCGTCTGGACGCAGGGGATCACGAAGATCACCATCCGCATTCGCGGGTCGCGGAAGACCTGGATGAACTCCTTGATCAGCATCTGCTTGAGCCGGTCGAGCATGGTCTACGCCAACTTCTTCTTGAGCTTCCGATTGGCGACCAGCAGCATGATCGCGCTGAACGCCGCCAGCAAGATCGCCTCGCCGGCCAGGACATCGAGGCCCACGCCCTTCAAGTAGATGCCCTTGAGCAACGCCACGAAGTAGCGGGCCGGGATCACGTGGGTGATCGCCTGGATCGGGATCGGCATGTTGGCGATGGCGAACATGAAGCCCGACAGCAGAAAGGCCGGCAGAAACGTGGTCACCATGGCGATCTGGCTGGCCAGGAGCTGGTTCTTCGTGACGATGCTGATGGTCATCCCCATCGAAAGGGCGCCGACGAGGAAGATGGCCGCCATGCCGAACAGCAGGGCCACGCTCCCCCGCAAGGGCACGTCGAAGACGAACTCGCCCATCAACACGGCCAGCAGCACGTCGAACATGCCGATGACGAAATAGGGAACCAGCTTGCCCGCGATCAGCTCGGGGCCCTTGACGGGCGTCGAAATGAGCTGCTCCATGGTGCCGCGCTCCCACTCGCGGGCAACCGTCAACGAGGTGAGCAGGGCGGCGATGACCATCATGATCACGGCGATCAGCCCGGGGATGATGTAATTCTTCGATTCCAGGTCGGCGTTGAACCACACGCGAGGCTCGACGCCCAACGGCGGGCGGGGCACGGCGCCGCCGGCGCGGCGGATGCGATCCGCCGCGATCCGCTGCGAGTAGGTCTCGGTCACGATTTCGGCGTACCCCAGGGCGATCGTGGCCGTGTTCGAGTCGCTCCCATCGACGATCAACTGCACGGGGGCCTGCCGATCCGTGGCCACGTTGCGCGCGAAGTCGGTGGGAATCACCAGCGCCACCAGGGCCCGCCTCGCATCGATCTCTCGCTCCAGGTCGCGGTTGTTGTCGACGTGGCCGGCCACCGAGAAGTACCGCGAAAGCGCGAAGCGGCTAACGAGCTCGCGGCTCTCGTGCGTGTTGCTCTGGTCCCAGACGATCAGTGGCACCCGGTCGACGTCGAGCGTCAGCGCGTAGCCGAAGAGCACGAGCATCAGCACGGGAGTGGCCACGGCCATCGCCAGGCTCCGCGCGTCGCGGAGCACGTGCAAAAACTCCTTGCGGGCCACGGCCCATACCCGGCGCGGCTTCATCGCGACACCTCGGCCAGGGGCCGCTCGGCCCGGTCGCGGGCCTCGATCAGCGATACGAACACGTCTTCCAGGGAAGGGCGGACCTTTTCGACCCGCTCGATCGGCCGCCCTTGCCCGGCCAACAGATCACGGACCTCGGCGGCCGCGCGATCGCCGTCGCGGGCGACCACGTGAAGCCCCCTGCCGAACAGCGCCGCCTCCTTGACCGAATCGAGCCCTTCGATCGCGGCCATGGTCTCCTCGGGCCGCTCGCAAAGGACCTCCAAAACGTCCTCCTCCATGAGATCGTTCTTGAGCACCTCGGGTGTGCCCAGGGCGATCAGCTCGCCCCGGTAGATCAGCCCCAACCGGTCGCAGTATTCGGCCTCGTCCATGTAGTGGGTGGTGACGAACACGGTGACCCCCTCGCCGGCCATCTCGTAGATCAGGTCCCAGAACTGCCGGCGGCTGATCGGATCGACGCCCGAGGTCGGCTCGTCGAGAAAGACGATGGGCGGCCGGTGCAAGATCGCGCAGCCCAGGGCCAGGCGCTGCCTCCATCCGCCCGACAGGATCGCCGCCGGCCGGTTGCGGTGCTCGGCCAGACCGGCCATCGCGATGGCCCACTGTTTTCGCGCCGCCTTCTCCCTGGGGTCGATCCGGTAGATGCCGCCGTAGAAGTCGATGTTCTCCTCGACGGTCAGGTCCTGATAGAGCGAAAACTTCTGGCTCATGTAGCCGATGTGCGCCTTGATCTGCTCGGCCTGCGTGCCCACGTCGAACCCCGCGACCGTGCCCGACCCTTCGGTCGGCGCGAGGATGCCGCAGAGCATGCGGATCGTGGTCGACTTGCCCGCCCCGTTGGGGCCCAGGAAGCCGAAAACCTCGCCCCGCTCGACCTCGAAGCTGACGCGGTCGACCGCGGTGAAGCGGCCGAACCGCTTCACGAGGTTCTCGACGATCACGGCCTTGTCGTCTCGTTGCGGGCTCACGACCGGCTCCTCTCGTGTTCGGCAAGGACCGACACGAAAACGTCTTCGAGCGACGGCTCGATCGGCCGGATGGCGATTGCCCGAAGCCCCGCCTCGCCCAGAATCGCCTCGGCGCGCGAGGCCGCTTTCTCGGGTTCGGTGCTGACCACGTGAACGCGGTCGGCGAACAACCCCACCGAGGCGCCCTTCAACTGCGCGCGCAACACGGCCGTGGCCCGCCGCGGCTGGGGCGAGCGGATCTCGAGGATCGTCCCGCGCATGAGCTGCTTGACCTCGTGGGGCGTTCCGCAGGCGAGCAGGCGTCCTCGTTCGATCAGGCCGATGCGGTTGGCCCGCTCGGCCTCGTCGAGGTAGGCCGTCGACACGAAGATCGTGACTTTCTCTCGCAGCAACCGGTAGAGAATGCGCCAGAAATCGCGGCGTGAGACGGGATCGACGCCGTTGGTCGGCTCGTCGAGAAACAGCACCTTGGGCGTATGGACCAGGGCGCAGGCCAGGCCGAGCTTCTGTTTCATCCCGCCCGAGAGATTGCCCGCCAATCGCCTCTTGAACGGCGTGAGATTGCTGAAGGCCAGCAGGTCGTCGATCTTCTCCTGCAGCCCGCGGCGGGGCACGTCGTACACGTCGGCGTAGAAGCGCAGGTTCTCGATCACGGTCAGGTCGGCATAGAGGCCGAAGCGCTGGCTCATGTAGCCGATGTGCTCCTTGACCGTTTCGGCCTGGCGGACCACGTGGGCCCCGGCGACCCAGGCGTCGCCCGAGGTGGGATCCATGATCGACGTGAGAAGGCGCATCGTCGTAGTCTTGCCGGCCCCGTCGGGCCCCACGAGGCCGAAGATCTCGCCCTGCGACACGCCGAGCGAGAGGTCGTCGACCGCGGTCAGGTCGCCGAACGTCTTGGTGAGATGCTCTGCCCGGATGGGCTCCATGGTGCGCGATCCCGTTCGCAGTGGTGACGGGATTGTCCTCGTGTTTCCGGCAATCCCCGTCCAACTCCCGTTAGCGGCCGTCGAGCAGGATCTCGGCGTCGGCGGGCATGCCCGGCTTGAGGTCCTGGTCGGGGTTGGGCACGTCGATCTTGATCCGGTAGACCAGCTTGACGCGCTCCTTCTCGGTCTGCACGTTCTTCGGCGTGAACTCGGCCTCGTCGGCGATGAACGCGATGCGTCCTCGGTACACCTTGCCCGGATAGGTGTCGGTCGTCACGTCGACGCCCTGGCCGTAGCGGACCTTGCCGAGATCGGTCTCGTTCACGTAGGCTCGGAGCCAGACGTGCTCGAGATTGCCCACGGTGACGACGGGAGTGCCCGGGGCCACGTACTCGCCCGGCTCGACGTTCTTCGAGAGCACGATCCCCGACAGCGGCGAGACGAGCGTGGCGTAGCCCAGCCGGGTCTCGGCCAGTCGCAGGGCGGCCTCGGCCTGTTGGCGGCGGGCCTCGGCCTGCTCGATCGTCTCTTCGCGCGGCCCCTTCATCACGAGGGCATACTCGGCCTCGGCCTGCCGGTAAGCGTGCTCGGCCGCCTCGACCTGGAGGTGGCGGAATCCCTCCTCCAGCAGATCGACGCGCTCGGCCGCCTCGTCGACCTGCTTCAAGGCGACCTCGTAGGCCGCCTTGGCCCGATCGAACGCCTCCCGGGCAATCGCGTTCTGCTCGACCAGCACCCTGGCGCGATCGTAGTCGAGCTTGAGGCGGTCGCGTTCGACCTCGGCCTTGACCCGGGCCGCCCGGGCCGCCCGGATCTCCTGGTCGCGGGAACCCGACACGAGGTCCTTCCACGCGGCCTCGGCCCGGTTCTTCGCGGCCAGGGCCGCCTGCTTCTCCTCGGGCCGGGAACCGTTGCGCAACTCCTGCAAGGTGGACTCGGCCGCCCGAAGCTCCTCGCGGCGTATGGCCACTTCGAGTTCCAGGTCGGAACGGTCGAGCAAGGCGACTTCCTGCCCCTTTTCGACGGGCATGCCCTCGTCCACGTGCCGCCGCTCGACGCGCCCGGGAATCTTGAAGCTCAACTCGACGTCGTCGATCTCGACGTTGCCCGACACCCGGATCCGCCCCGAGTCGTTCTCGGCCCGGGCCCGGACCAGCCAGTAGCCGAATGCGCCGGTCACGACGGCGACAACAATGACGGCGAGGAAACGATTTCGGGAGTTCATGGATCATGTCCCTTCTCTTGCGGTTATATGTTGGCCGCGTCGCGGAGGTCAAGCAGGACGTTCCCAGGCCCGGCCTTCGCGACCGTTCCCTCCCTACGGTCGGGGGCCCCTTGACGTTTCGGCGGCGCGGTGTCTAGACTTAGGCGGTCTGGATGATGGGTAACTCAGCACGTCTTTGGGGGGCACCCCTGATGGCCGGAGTCCTTATCTGCCCGACGTGCCGCGGCAAATTCCGCTTGCCGGCTTCGGCAACCCCCGGCACCACGGTCCGCTGCCCGCACTGTTCCCGGGCACTGATGGTTTCGGACGCGAAATCGTCGGCCGCGACTCCCACGGCGCGTCCGGCCTCTTCCGCCCTGGACGATCCCCTCTGGTCCGGGGTCGGGTCCGCGCCGGCGACTCTGCTCAGTTCGCCGCGGCGGAGCAGGCGCGACAACACGATGGTCTACGTCGTCGGCGCGATCGGCGGCGCCCTGGTGCTCCTCCTGAGCGTGGCCCTGATCGTCGCGCTTTCGCGAGGGCCGCGGGTCGCCAGCACGGAATCGCCCGACCCCGAAGCACCCGATCGTACAGTGGCCGAGTCGCCCGACCGGGGCTCCTCTCTGCCTCCTTCGGACGAGGGGCAAGGGGTAAGGGCCGAATCGGCCGGGTACGAGACGTTCGGGCAGACGACTTTCGGGCAACCATCGCCCGACCAGGACTCGCCTCCCCCGTCTTCGGAGGAGGGGCAGGGGGCGAGGGCCGAAGCGGCCGCAACGACGGCCTCCGAACCGTTCTCCCCCCCACCGGAGGCCACTCCGGCAAGCGTTGCCCCGGCGATCGCGGCCGAGTCGCCCGGGAAAGTCGATCTGCTCAGCCTGATCGATCCGGTGCGCGACGCGCGGGGCCCGCGCTGGACCAGGCAGGGATCGAGCCTCGTGTGTCCCGGGGGAGCATTGTGGGGCCTGGTCGTACCCAAGCCGCCTCCGGCCGGATACCGCTGGACCATCGTCCTGGAACGCACGTCGGGCGAGGGAAGCATCGAGCTGTTCCTGCTCGTCGACGGCCGGGGAGTTGTGGCGACGCTGGAGAGAAACACCCGCGAGTTCGGCGGCCTGACGGATACGGACGGCCGCCCCGTCTCCGGTAGGCAGACGGCTCGACATGGCGAGGTCTTTCACGCGGGCCGGCCGACCACGATCGTGTGCACGGTCACACGATCCAGAGTCCAGGTTGCCTGCGATGAAGGGATCGTGATCGATTGGCAGGGCTCCGTTCAGCGACTGCCGTATGGCCGCGACGGATGGCGCGACCTTCCCGGCGACCGGCTTGCCGTGACCAGTTACCAGGGGGTCCCCGCTCGAATCGACCGGATGGAACTCGAAGAGATCGATCCCGGCGAGTCGATCCCGTATACGGGTCCGCCCGCCTTTGCGGGAGGGGGGCGCATGTTGCCGCCCCCCTGGGCAAGGCCCGGGGCGCCGCCGCGCGCGTCGTCGCCCTCCGAGCCGTCGGCCCCGTCGTCCGGGTCGTCGGAGTCGTCGTCCGAGTCCTCGTCCGACCCGAGGCCGGCGGTCTTCGGCTCGCTGTCGGCGCCCGCCCTGCGGCTCGAAGACCTGCCCGAGGCGGTCCGGCGCAGCAAGGAGTCGGTGTGTATCATCGAGCACCCTCTCGCGTCGGGCACGGGATTCGTCGTCGGCGAGAACCTCGTGGCCACGAACGCCCACGTCGTCGACGGCGCCTACGTCAACGAAATCGAGTGCCACTTCTCGGCCGCCGGCGCGGCGAAGTGCCGGGCCAGCCGCGTGCTCTATGAAGACCCGGTCCGCGACCTCTGCCTGTTGGAGGTCCCGACCGATCTGCCCCCGATTCCCATCGTGGCCGATCACCAGTTTCAGCCGGGCGAGAAGGTCGTGATCGTCGGCAATCCGTCGCTGGGCAAAACCGACGTCGTCCTGCGCGACGCCGTCACCAGCGGAACGATGCGGGCCGTCGTGCACACGGCCAAGTGCGACTTCTACCAGATCGACGGCGCGGTCAACACCGGCAGCAGCGGCGGTCCGGCGATCAACTACGACGGCGCCGTGGTCGCCGTCATCGCCATGAAGGCGACCGATCGCGGCGAAACCGAGATCCGCCAGGCCCTCCGGAAGCTCGGCGACCGTTTCGACACCCGCTTCGGAACGCTCGGGCAGCGGGGCATCGCCTTCGGCATTCCCGTGAGCGACCTCAGCCGCGCGATCGACGAGGTCAAGGGGCAGCCCGAATCGGCCGTGATCCGGGCGGGCGATCGGCACGTGGCCAACGCCTTGCTCCAGCGCATGTCGCTCGTGGGCGGCATCAATCTGATCCGGCTGCAGGTGAACGTTCCCACGGGCGTTCGCATGCAGGCCAACGAAATCGAAACGCGGATCCGGATGGGCCGAATCCCCGCCAAGACGCTCAACCAGTTGCAGCGCGTCGAGCTCCCGCCGGAGTGGGCCGCCCGGGCGCTGCGCGCGAAACTCGAAGAAGACGAGGTGCGCAAGATGGTCCGCACGTGCGAGGCCGGCATGGAGGAGAACGTCAAGCGACTGCGCGAGAGCGACCAGTTCGATCCGGCGCTCGCCCGTCAGTTCGAGGCCCTGCTGCGGACGGTGCTCGAAACGAAGCGCTATGCCGACAACCCGCCCTCCATGTACAATGCGTACGCGAAAGCCGTGAACGATCAGACGGACCGGCTGAAAGACCAGATCCGCCGCCTGGAGGAGCAACTCGAGGTGGCCAAGGCGGCGTACGAGAATTGACCCGCTTGTTTCGATTTCTCATTGTGACGGGGGCCCTGGCGCTCTGCTTGCTGGCCTGGTCGGCGACGCTCGGGCAGTCGCCGGGCGGCCCGCCCTGGTACGGCGTGGTCCCGCCGCTTTTGGCCGTGACCTTGGCCCTGGTCACCAACCGCCTCTATCTGAGCCTGGTCGCCGCGATCGTGGCGGGCGGATGGCTCAGCGTGGCGCTCGAATCGGGCATCGCGCCCGGCGTGGCCGTCGGCGGCACGGTCCGCGCGGGGCGGTTCGTCGTCGAGACGCTCTACCGCCTCGACGACCTGAGCCACGCCCCGATCGGCCTCGCCCGGCTCGACGTCGGCAACCTGCAAATCCTGCAGTTTGTCGCCCTCGTGATGACGATGATCGCGGTCATGCTGGCGGCCGGAGGGCTCAAGGGGGTGGCCCACTGGCTGCTGCGATTCGCCCGATCAGCCCGTTCGACCAGGCTGGTCACCATGATCGCGGGGCTGGTGATCTTCATCGACGACTACGCGAACACGATGGTCGTCGGCGCGACCCTTCGCCCCGTGACCGATCGGCAGCGGATCAGCCGCGAGAAGCTGGCCTTTCTCGTCGACGCCACGGCCGCCCCGATCGCCGGCATCGCCCTGATCAGCACGTGGATCGGCTACGAAGTGGGATTGCTCGGCGGGATCGCCCAGTCGCTGGCCCTCCCCAAGGGCGGGTACGAACTCTTTCTCGACGCCCTGGGGTTTCGCTTCTACTGCCTCGGGATGATCGGGTTCGTGTTCTTCAACGCCTGGACGGGCGAGGACTTCGGGCCCATGGCCGACGCCGAGCGCCGCGCCGCGACCACGGGAAAGGTCCTCGCCGACGATGCCAGGCTGATCGGCTCGTCGGCCGCCGACTCGGCCGAGCCCCATGCGCGGGCGAGGGTCTTCGCCTCGGTCGCCGTCGTACCCATGCTCGTGCTGCTGGGCATGTTCGTCGTTCAGCTCTGGCTCGACCCGACAGGCATCGAGCTGCTCGCGGCCGATCCTCGGGCGATCGTTCGGCCCGGGGCATGGCGCGCGGTCTTTTCGGGCGTCGACAGCATCCCGCTGCTGGCCTTCGCGGCGAGCGCGGCCCTGACCGTCTCGGTCGTTCTCGCGCTGGTCGTGGCTCGACTTCCCGTGAGAGCCACGGCGTGGGCCGTGCTCGCCGGCCTCAAGTCGAGCCTGCTGCCGGTGAGCGTGCTGATTCTGGCCTGGTCGCTAAAGCGGACCTGCGGCGAGCTGCAGACCGGCGAGTTCATGGCCGAGCTTCTGGGCGAATCGCTCCGGCCTTGGGTCTTTCCGGGCATCGTGTTCACCGTGGCGGCGGCCATCTCGTTTTCGACGGGCACGAGCTACGGGACCATGGCCATCCTGATTCCCACGGCCGTGCCCCTGGCCTTCCGCCTCGATGGCGGGGCGTACGGGCCCACGACGGTCGTCAGCATCGCCGCCATCCTCGACGGCTCGATCTTCGGCGACCACTGCTCGCCCATCTCCGACACGACGATCATGAGTTCCACCGGCGCGAGCTGCGACCACCTGGCCCACGTGCGAACGCAAATGCCCTATAGCCTCGCCGTGGCGGCCTTCGCCCTCGTCCTCGGCTACCTGCCCGTGGGAGCGGGCGCGTCGAAGTGGGTGGGCATCGGCTGCGGACTGGCCGCCTCGGGCGCGCTCTTCCTCGCGCTTCGGGCGGCGCGATCCCGATCGGGCGCGGGCGATCGTTCCCATCCGGCGCAAGACCGGATCGATTGAGACGCTTTGCCCCTACTATGATCTCCAATTCGTGCGGAACCGCTTGAACGCGAGATACCACTTCGCCAGCCAGATCATGGGCCGGGTCGTGATCCCTTCGAGGTCGCGGCGAACCTCCTTCATCAAGTCGGGAATGGGCAACTGCTGCGGGCAGGCGCTTACGCACCGTCCGCAGGCCGTACACTGCGACGCCATGCTCCGACGGCCATCGACGATCCCGCCGCACATGAGCGTGTAGACCATGCGGGCGGCCGTCCGGCTCTGGAACATGTGATAGTTGTTGAACTGTTCGAAGCACACCGGGATGTCGACGCCCGCCGGGCAAGGCATACAATACTGGCAACCCGTGCAGCCCACCTGCATCAGGCCCCGGTAGGCCCGCTCGACCCGGCGCACCAGGTCGAGTTCCTCGGCGGTGAGGCTCTCGGGCCGGGCGTCGGCGGCGATCGCCAGGTTCTGCTCCAACTGCTCCTCCCTGCTCATGCCCGAGAGAACCACGTGCACCTCGGGCCGGTTCCAGACCCAACGGAGGGCCCACTCGACCGGGCTCCTTGCGATGGGCGCCGACTTCCACAAGGCGTCGACTTCCTCGGGGACGATTCGCGCCAGGTTGCCGCCGCGCAGCGGCTCCATGATCACCACCCCCAGCCCCTTCGAGGCGGCGTACTCGAGGCCCTGGGTGCCGGCCTGATTGTCTTCGTCGAGATAGTTGTACTGGATCTGGCACACGTCCCAATCGTAGGCGTCGACGATCTGCTTGAATCCCTCCTTGTCGCCGTGGAACGAAAAGCCCGCGTGGCGGATCCGCCCGTCGGCCTTGGCGCGGTCGAGGAACTCGGTCACGCCGTGCCCCTCGGCCCGGGTCCAACTCGCCCCGTTCAGGTTGTGGATCAGGTAATAGTCGATGCGATCGGTCTTCAAGTTGGCCAGTTGCACCTGGAGCACCCGATCCATGTCGCGGAGCGTGCGGACCTGCCAGTGAGGCAGCTTGGTGGCCACGAACACCCGTTCGCGCAGGCGCCCTTCGAGCGCCCGGCCCAGGAACGGCTCGCTGGCCCCGCCGTGATAGGGAGCGGCCGTGTCGAAATAGTTGATGCCCGCGTCGACCGCCCGACGGATCATGGCTTCGGCAAGGGGCTCGTCGATTCGGCCCTTCTTCAGTGGTAGACGCATGCACCCGAATCCCAGGGCCGACAGCGAGTCGCCCGTCGACGGCATCGTGCGATAGAGCATGACGATATTTCCGCTTCTGTGAAAGCTTGCAGGAGACTCTGGAAGCTTGAATACATCCGGCCGACCGGAAAGCGATCAAGGATACCGAACCGGATCGCCCGGTGGCAATTCCATCCCCGCAGACCGCGAGATCCCGTTCGAGCCCATCCGCCTTCCTTTGGTCAACGGACCGCTCATTTTTCCACTTCCGGCCCCCCAAGGCCGGGTTTCGTGGGCGCCAGACTGCTCACCGAGTCGTTTCGTGGCCCCATCGGTAGGGTTTTGTGGGTGCCAAACTGCTCGCTGCCCGGCATCGTGGCCCCATCGGTGGGGAAAAGTGGGCGCCAACCGACGCGAATCGTGAATTCTCGCACCCAAAGGTGGGGAATTGTGGGCGCCGGATGTGTGGGCGCCGGATGTGCGCCCGCCGGGATTCCTCGCCCCGTCGGGAGCGTCTTGTGGGCAACAAACGCCCGAGTGCCCCAGACTCACCCACGAGACCCCCGGGTAGCGGTTGCGTCGAAGCCCAGGGGGGATCGCGATTCTCTTCCGCGTGCCGAGGGCCGCAAGTCTCGGCGTCGATGCTCCGCGCCTCCGGCAGCCCTTCGCTTTCCCATGCTCTCCGCCCGCTTCGCGCCCCGTTCGATTCGGCAGTAGTACATTTGTCCACATATCATGCCGGATCGTATCGAGGAAGTCAAACGGCAAACGAGACGCGCCGGCGAGCGGCGACCCTCCGCTGGGGGGCGCGTTTGTCGTCCCGATGGTCGCCCGACGCCCCGGGGCGCTCTCGGCCCGCTCGCTCCCACGCTTCGGCGTAAAAACGCACCTCTCGGCCGCTTTGCGGCCCTCGGAGGGACGCGAAGCGTCGAAGCCTTCGGTTCCCACGCGGAAGCGTGGGAACCAGGGGGCAAGTGGGCGCCAACCGACGCGAATCGTGAATTCTCGCACCCAAAGGTGGGGAATTGTGGGTACCAAACCGCGCGCTGCCTGGTTTCGTTTCCCCATTGGAGGGGAATGTGGGCGCCACTTGGCGTCGTCTCCGCCCTTCGATCCCCGCAGATGCGCGGCAGGGCTGCACTGACGAGAGGGATTGAGGAAACGTGTGCCACCCCGCCGACAGACCCTTCCCGCTTCGGCGGCTCGGGCAGTCCGTGGCATGGCGACCGACGATCGTTCTTTGCCCAATCTGCCAGAATCAGTCATGGCCCGTTTTGTTCGCTGATGAACGGTACTTTTGTACACATATCATGCCCCATCGTCCGGAAAAAGTCAAAGGGCAAAACGAGCGCGCCGGCGGGCGGCGACCCTCGGGTGGGGGGCGCGTTTGTCCTTCGAAGGGCACTGCCTCGAGCGTCCGCTTCGCCCCGAGAATGTCTCGCTCTTGAGCCGGACACCGAGGAAGAGCGCCGACAACGAGGCGGTTGCCAACGAACGGAAGCGGACCGGCGCCCGCATCGACCTACGGCAAGTACGCCACCAGCGCGACGGCGGGCCGATCGCCGCGGGGCGCCAACTCGACCGGGCCGATCGCGGCCGGGAGCAACGCCGTTCGGGCTCGTGCGAGCGTCCGATCGCCCGACGCGCTGCCGATCGCGACCGCTCCCTCGACGACCGTGACGACGCGGCAGCGATCGTCACCTCCCACGGTCCGCGGCGCCCCCAGGGTGCGGCGTTCGAGAACGAACCGATCACATCGCACCAGCTCCTCGACCCCGTCGCGGTCCGGGGGCGCGGGATCCTGCGGTTGGCGAGGGCCCTGGCGGTAGTCGATCACTTCGAGGGCCTGCTCGACGTGCAGCGGGCGGGGCTTGCCGTCGGGTCCGAGCCGATTCCAGTCGAACACGCGGAAGGTGTTATTGCTGTTCTGTTGGATCTCGGCGACCAGGAGGCCCTCGCCCAGGGCGTGGACCGTCCTCGCCGGGATGAACAGACACTGGCCCACGCGCGGCTCGAAGCCGTGCAGCAGATCGGGCACGTCGCCCCGGGCGATGGCCGCGGCAAGGGTGTCGCGGTCGACGGGCCGACGGAATCCGCACCAGATCAGGCTGCCCGGCTCGGCGTGGAGGACGACCCAAGCCTCGGTCTTGCCCGGGTCGGCCAGGCCCATCCGGGCGGCCTGCTCGTCGTCGGGATGCACCTGGACCGACAGGCGCCGGTGCGCGTCGAGGTACTTCAGCAAGAGCGGAAACCGCGGGCGCGGATGATGCCGGCCCAACAACTCGGCGCCCCGCTCGACGACCAGGTGGTGCAAGGGCGTGCCGGCCAGCGGTCCGTCCTCGACGACGCTCTGCCCCGCGTCCAGGTCGGCCACCTCCCACGATTCGGCGTAGACCTTGCCCGGCTCGATCGGCCTTCCCAGGATCTCGTCGAATTTCTGCCCCCCCCAAAGGTAATCCTGGTACACGGGAGTGAACGACAGCGGGTAGAGTGGGGTCATGCGTTGGGCTCCCTGGCACGGTCCAAGGCGGCGAGCCGTTCGTTGTCGGCTCGATGCGACGCTGCTATTATAGGAAGTTTGGTTCTCCACCGATCGCGTATCGGGAAGCAATATCCGTAGCTGCGGTTTCCGCCCGTCCGAGGCTCTCATGCGCCGAAAAACCGACGACGATCTCTTCCGCGAGTCGACCATGACCTTCGGGGAACACCTCGAAGAGCTGCGATCCTGTCTGTTCAAGGCGCTCGGCGGGCTGGTGGTCGGCTTTCTGATCGGGCTCTATCTGGGCAGTTCGGTGGTCGACTTCATCCAGAGCCCGCTGCGAAAGGCCCTGATTACCTACTACACCAGTCAATCGACCGCCGCGGTCAAGGGCAAGCTCGAGGAGTTGAAGGCGGACGGCTACTCCGACGAGATCGTGCCTTTCGTCGAAAAGGAGAGGATGTATCCCGAACAGGTGTACGTCAACCCCGCCGAACTGCTGCACAAGCTGGAGATCGACGTCCCGGTCGACGAACGGGGCGCCGACATGGTGCCCGTGCTGTTGTGGCGCCCCATCGAGCAGGACAAGCGGGTTCGGACGAGCAGCCTGGGCGTGCACGAGCCGTTCACGGTGTTCGTCAAGGCCGCCCTGCTGGTCGGCGCATTGCTGGCCAGCCCGTGGATCTTCTACCAGGTCTGGGCGTTCGTGGCGGCCGGTCTGTACACGCACGAACGGCGGTACGTGCACATCTTTCTGCCCTTCAGCCTGGGATTGTTTTTTGCGGGGGCATCGCTGGCGTTCTTTTTCGTGTTCCAGCCGGTGCTCCAGTTCCTGTTCACCTTCAATCAGTGGATGAACATCGACCCCGAACCCCGCATCAACGAGTGGCTGGGCTTCGTGCTCATCCTGCCCCTGGGGTTTGGGATCGCCTTCCAGTTGCCGCTGGTCATGCTCTTTCTGGAGCGAATCGGCGTGTTCGACGTGCAGACCTATCTGTCGAAGTGGCGCATTGCCATTCTGGTGATCTTCATCCTCTCGATGTTCCTCACGCCGGCCGATCCGGGAAGCATGCTCCTGATGGCGATGCCGCTGACGCTCTTGTACTTCGGCGGGGTGCTTCTCTGCCACTGGATGCCGCGCAGCCGCAGCCCCTACGACGAGCCGTGACGGCGGCAACCGAGGTCAGATGGCCTCGCCGCCGCGCTCGCCGGTGCGGATGCGGATGCAGTCCTCCAGCGGAAGCACGAAGATCTTGCCGTCGCCGACTTCGCCGGCCGGGCCCGTGCGCCCGCCCTTGATGATCGCGTCGATGGTCGGCTCGAGGAACGCCTCGTTGACGGCGATCATGAGCTGGACCTTGCGGACCAGATTGACCGTGAACTCGTGGCCGCGGTAGACCTCGGTATGGCCGCGCTGGCGGCCAAATCCTTGCACGTCCATCACGGTCAGGCGAAAGACCTCGACGTCGGCCAGGGCAGCCTTGACGGCTTCGAGTCGGTTGGGCTGGATGATGGCAATGATCAGCTTCATGGCAAGCTCTCCGGTCGGAAGTTTACCCAATCGTATCGCGCGGCCGTGGTCCTCTCAAGCCCGCCGTCGCGGGGGGCGTCGCGGGCGTTTGATCCGGTCGAGCGCGATGCTTCCCACGCCGCACGAAAGCGGGGATCCCCGCGGGTCGTGGTAAGGCGCCGCGTGAAAGCATGTTGGTCCACTTGGGTGGCACGCCCCGAGGTACGCAGGGCGTGGTGGACCCACGAAACCGCGCCGCCGGCCGCGTTCAGGGACGCTGCGCCCCCCGCGCCAACTCGTCGCGACTGCCCTCTTGACCGTAACCGGCCTGCGGTCTCGGCCGGGGCAGCGGTTCGTCGGCATGTCGTGCCTCCGCCGCGGCAAGCACGGCATCGCCCGCACCGCCCGCATCGGCGCCACCCGGGATCACCGGGATCGGCGCCCCGGTGACGAATCCGGGCGGATAGGCGTAGATGCCGTGTTCGGTCACGTCGAGCCCTTCGAGCTCTTCCTCGGGCCCGACGCGCAGCCCGACCGTGTACTTGACCGCCAGGAAGATTGCCATGCTCATCGAGAACGACCAGAGGAAGGCGGCGCCGACCCCAAGGGCCTGGATGCCGAGCTGGGTCACGCCGCCCGTGGTCAGCAGGCCGCCGTCCATCATGAACAGCCCGACGGCCAACGTGCCCCAGGCGCCGCAGACGCCGTGCACCGAGATCGCTCCCACGGGGTCGTCGATGCGGATTCGATCGAAGAAGACGCAGGAGAAGACCACGAGAACGCCTGCCATCGAGCCGATCAGGGCGGCCGACGGGGCCGACACGCAGTTGCAGCCCGCCGTGATCGCCACCAGCCCGGCCAGCGCGCCGTTCAGGGCGAACGACGGGTCGGGCTTCTTGAACAAGACCCACGAACAGAACATCGCCGCCGTGGCCCCGGCCGCGGCGGCCAGATTCGTGGTCACGGCGATGAAGGCGAAATCGCCGTTGCCGACCGCGGTGGTGCTGCCCGGGTTGAAGCCGAACCAACCGAGCCAGAGGATGAACACGCCCAGCGCGGCCAGGGGGAGGTTGTGGCCGGGGATCGGCGTCACTTTGCCGCCGCTGTATTTCCCAAGCCGGGGGCCGAGCACGATCGCGCCGGCCAGGGCGGCCCAGCCACCGATCGAGTGGACGACCGTCGAGCCGGCGAAGTCGGCAAATCCGAGCCCCTCGAGCCACCCGCCCCCGTCGAACAGGCTGCCCCAGGCCCAGCTTCCGAAGATCGGGTAGACGAACACGGTGATTCCCAGCGTGTAGATCAGATAGCTGGAAAACTTGGTCCGCTCGGCCATGGCCCCGCTGACGATCGTGGCGGCCGTGGCGCAAAACACGGTCTGGAAAAGCAGGAAGGCCCAGTGGGAGTTGCTGCCGGCCGAATAGAGGAAGTTGCTCTGCCCGAACCACCCGGTGCTGGTGACCCCGAACATCAACCCGAATCCCACGATCCAGAACGCCAGGCTGCCCAGGCTGAAGTCCATGAGGTTCTTCATGAGGATGTTGCAGGCGTTCTTCGCCCGGGTGAAGCCGGTCTCCACCATAGCGAAGCCGGCCTGCATGAAGAACACGAGAAAGGCGGCCAGGCAGGTCCACAGCGTGTCGCTGTCGGCGTAGACCGTGCTGGCGACTTCTCCCGAATCGCCGACCTTGACCGAGGCGGCTGCCAGGGACTCGATTTTCTCGTCCAGCGACATGCGCTCCCAAGCCGTGGCGGGGCCGGTCTCGCGGGCGTCGGCGCGGCCGTCGGGCCACGCCAACGCACCAGCGGCCAGGAGAGCCGCCAACACACGGGTCGATCCGACGATGTGTCTTGCCTCCGTCATCGGAAACCTCACACGAGCCGACTTGGAACGAAACGGATCACAGAGGCGATTGCGGCGCGGCTTACCACAATGCCGACTCCCCGCCCAGGTCTGGCGTTTGCCGATCCATGCACGAGAGCGCGACGGCAATGCAGCGCTCGTGCCAAACCGCGCGCTGGAATCGAGGCAACCATCGGAGGTTCATGCGAGATCAGCACTTGCGACGAGTCGCGGGTCTCGTACACGCACGCGGCTCGTGGGGAACGCTTCGACCAGATGCCTTACTTCCACGCACAGGACGATGCGCATTTGGGCACTCGAATCGAGCTGGGCCGCGAAAGCTGCCAGGGATGGGAAATCTCCGATCCTTGACCCGCTCGAATCGCGGAGTGGGCGCCCGGTGCCACGAAAATCGGCAACCCTGCACCGTTGGTGCGCCACGTTCCTTCGCTTCAAAGCCCGGCCCGGAGGCCCTGAGAATCTTCCGGACCGGCCATTGAGCCCCAGAGGCTGCTTGCGTTATAGTAACGGGTTCCGGACGCCCCGGTCCGCACGTAGCGGTGCGGAAGACGACCCCACGACAGGACCATGCATGTACGCCATCATCGAACACAACGGACGCCAAATCAAAGTCGAAGAGGGGCAGGTCATCGAGGTCGACTACGCCGACGCCCCGGCCGGGAGCCACGTGACGTTCGACCGCGTGCTGGCCTGCCGTGACGGCGAGCAGTTCAAGGTCGGGCAGCCGACCCTCGACGCGACCACGGTGAGCGGCGAAGTGATCGGCATCGCCCAGGGCCCGAAAATCTCCATCCAGAAGCTGCGACGACGCAAGAACTTCCGCCGCAGGACGGGTCATCGGCAACTGTACACCCGGGTGAAGATCCACAAGATCCACGCGGCGTGACGGGTTGGCTCAGCCCGATCGGGAACGCCTTTGGCCGACTCGCCGAAACCCCAAGAACGGGGCTTCTCGCACGGTGTTCGAGGAGCGAGGAGGCTGCGTGCGCAGGCCTCCCAGGGTAGCTTCTGACGCCCGGCGCAACCGCTCCTTTGGGTGTATTTGTTTCCCCGAGAGGAGTGGAGACCGGCGGGGCCTCGCATCGTGTGCCATCGCTACAAATCATTGCTTGCAAATGAGTTGTGTCACGGCGAGCCGATTGGGGGGGACGCGTGGTCGAGTTTGGGGTATTGGATGCGGGATGAGGCGGGAGATATAATTCTCACTCGGCTGGTCCGCAATCTGGGCGATCTGCCCTCGGGTCACGCCGACGATACCGACCGAGGTGAACGAAACCCGATTGCCCATCGCCGTCCCCATTCGCTCGTAAGCCGGCTCCACCCCAGATCGCAACGCCGTCTCGGCCGCGATGGCCGCTCGAAGCGGCTCGGCCGCCGCGACGGTGGAAACGCTTTTCCGACATCCACAGGCCTGAGGGTGACGACATGACGACGCACGTGGAACCTCCGCAAACGATCGCCGAGTTGCCCGAGGCGCTGAAGCCGATGCGCGAGCGGCTGTTGGCGAACCTCGTGATGATTGCGCAGATTCCCGCCCCGACGGGCGACGAGGGCGCGCGGGTGCGCTTTTTGCTCGACCGTTTCGCCGAGGCGGGGTTGAGCGACGCCACGGCCGACGAGGCCGGCAATGCCGTGGGGCGATTCATCGGGAAGCGGCGCAACCGGACGATCCTGCTGGTCTCGCACCTCGACACGGTTTTTCCCGCCACCCAGAGTCATGAGGTAACGGTCGACTCCGACCGCATTACCGGGCCCGGCGTGGGCGACAACGCCCTGGGCGCCGCCGTCGTCTCGTTGATGCCGGCCGTGCTCGAGCACCTGGGAATCGAGCTGCAGAGCGATTTGATCCTGCTCGGCTCGACGGCGTCGCTGGGCCGGGGAAACCACGCCGGCATCCGTTTCTTTCTCGATCACCTGCCCGAGGACGTCGACTTCGCCGTCTGCGTCGAGGGGATGCAATTGGGGCGCATCAACTACTTCTCGATCGGCACGGCCCGCGCCGACGTCACCTGCTCGGTGCGCCCGTTGCCCGAGCCTTCGCGCAGCTACGGCTCGGAGAGCGCCCTGGTGGTGCTCAATCACGTGATCAACCGCATCCTCAGCATTGCCACGCCGACCCGGCCGTTCACGAGAATCAAGATGGGCAAGCTGCGCGCCGGGGTGTACTACGACACCGAGCCCGACCACGCCGAGCTGGGTCTGGAGATCGTCAGCCATTCGGACGAGAAGATCGAAGAGATCTGCCGCCAGATCAACGACATTGCCGCGGAGATGTCGGCCCGCCACGCCGTGGACGCGCGGTTCGACGTGTTCTTTTCGACCCGAGCCGGCGGAATCTCGTTTTCCCACCCCATGGTCAAGAGCGTGCTCGACGTGATGGAGCAACTGAAGATCGAGCCCGACCAGGGGCACAGCCCCTCGGAGCTTTCGGAGCTGATCAGCCGGGGCATTCCGGCGGTCACCCTGGGGATCACCTACGGCGGCAAGAGCCGTCGGCGGGAGCCCGACTACGTGTTGATCGACCCGATCCTGACCGGCGTGGCGCAACTGGTCGGCGCGATTCGAGCCATCGACGAGGGGAGGTGCGATGAGGTCTGATCAATGGCTCGCGGAGCGGACCTTCCACCATTCGAACTTCTGGGACATCAAGTGGCTCGTCGAGGAGAAGGAACGGCAGAACCTGACGATCTCGCTTTGCCTGCCGACCCTCAACGAAGAGAAGACGATCGGCCAGGAGATCGTCATCCTCAAGGCCGAGCTGTTCGATCGCTACCCGCTGCTGGACGAGATCGCCGTGGTCGACTCGGGCAGCACCGACAAGACGTGCGAGATCGCCGCGAGCTTCGGGGCCGACGTTTACGCGGCCTCCGACCATCTGGCCGAAGAGGGCCAGCGCCGCGGCAAGGGCGAGAACCTGTGGAAGGCCCTCTACCTGCTCAAGGGCGACATCGTCGTCTACGTCGACGCCGACATCAAGAATATCCATCCCCGCTTCGTGTACGGCCTGGTGGGGCCGCTGATCCAAGATCCCGGGGTGCACTACGTCAAGGCGTTCTACGATCGCCCCATCGCCTTTTCGGGCGTGCTGCGCCCGACCGGCGGCGGGCGCGTCACCGAAATCCTCATCCGCCCCTTGTTCAGCCTCTTCTATCCCGAGCTGGCGACGATCCTCCAGCCGCTCTCGGGCGAGTACGCGGGCCGGAGGTCGATCCTCGAGCAGATTCCCTTTCCCGTCGGATACGGCGTCGAGACCGCGATGCTGATCGACATCTACCAGCGTCTGGGGCTCTATGCCTTCGCCCAGACCGATCTCGACCAGCGCGTGCACCGCAACCAGGAGACGATCGCCCTGGGACGCATGGCCTTCGGCGTGTTGCGCACCTTCCTGTCGCGGCTGACGCGCGAGCAGAAGCTGACGTTGCAGTGCGAGCTGCCCGACGTCATGCGCCAGTTCGAGGTCGGCGAGGGCGGCTATCGGCAGGTCGAGCACCTCGTCGAGGAGGTCGAACGCCGGCCCATGATCGAGGTCGACGCCTATCGCGAGAAGTTCCATCCCGAGGGCGGGCCGGCCTGACGTCGCGATGAACCTCGCCATCCTCCACTACCACCTCAATCGCGGCGGCGTCACCCGGGTCATCCAGAACCACCTGCTGGCCCTCGACGCGGCCCTGGGGCCGGGCGAGACGGTTCGCGCCGCGGTGATCTACGGCGGACGCCACGTCGGGTGGGACGACGCGCTGCGCGATCGGCTGCGCTCGATCGGGCTGACGCTTCACCCCCTGCCGGCGCTCGACTACGACGAGGAGCAGCCTCCCGGCGCCGCTGCCGCCCCGCTCGACCCGCAACTGCTCGATCTGCTCGACAAGATCGAGTTCCGTCCGGGCGAAACGGTCGTGCACGTCCACAACCACTCGGTCGGCAAGAACGCGGCCCTGCCGGCGGCGGTCGTCGGCGCGGCCGAGGCGGGTTACGCCCTGCTGCTTCAGATCCACGACTTCATGGAAGACTTTCGCCCGGCCAACTTCCGCCGAACCGCCGAGCGATTGGGACACGGCCGGCCGACGGCGGCGTGGCACGGCGGCCTGTATCCCCAGGCCCCGGGCATCCACTACGGAGTGCTCACCAGCCGCGACCGCGGCGTGCTCGAGGCGGCCGGCGTCGCGCCCGATCGCTTGCACCTGTTGCCCAATCCGGTGCCCGAGCCCGAGCGGCTGCCGCCGCGCGAGCCGTGCCGCCAGCGCCTGGCCGCTCTGTTCGCCGTGCCGCCGGAATCGGTGTTTCTGCTCTATCCGGTCCGCTGCATTCGCCGTAAGAACGTGGGCGAGGCCCTCTTGTATTCGGCGCTGGCGCCTTCGGGAACCGTGGTGGGCCTGACCCTGCCTCCGTTGAATCCGGCGGAGAAGCCGATATACGAGGCGTGGAAAGACCGGGCCGCCGCCTGGGAGCTGCCCTGTCGCTTCGAGACGGGGGCCCCCGGCGCGCTGGGGTTCGCCGAGAACCTGGCGGCCAGCGACGCGATCGCCACCACGAGCGTGGCCGAGGGGTTCGGCATGGTTTTCCTCGAGGCTTGGCTGGCCGATCGCGTGCTGGTCGGGCGCGACCTGCCCGAAATCACCCGCGACTTCACCCGGGCCGGCGTCGGTCTCGATCGGCTCGAGCCGCGGCTGCGCGTTCCTCTCGATTGGGTGGGGGCCGAGGCGTTCGCCCGCATGTTCTCCGATGCCTATCGGCGGACGCTCGAAGCCTACGATCGGCCCGGCGACACGAGTCTGCACGACGTTCTCGACACCAAGACCCGCGACGGAACGGTCGACTTCGCCGACCTCGACGAGCCGCTGCAGGCGGCCGTCATCGCGCAAGCGCGGCGCCGTCGTGCGCAGCGGCAGCGCCTGTTCGAGTGCAATCTCGAGCTCGAACGGTCGCTCGGCGCCGGGCGGGAGGCCGATCGCGCGTTGATCGCGCAAAACCGCCGCGCGATCGCCGAGCACTACTCGCCGGGCGCCATCGGTTGCAGGCTGGTCGACGCCTATCGGAAGGCTCTCGCTTCGCCCCGGCCCGGACCGCTCGAACCGCTTCGCGGGGCCGGTCGCATCCTGGACTGCTTTCTCGATCCGGCCCGGTTTCGCCCCATCCGAAGCGAGCCGGTCGGCCGGCTCGAGTGATCGCGGCTCGGCGGGCGCCGGGTCAGGCGACGGCGGCCTCGGTTTCGCGGGCGCGGCAGAAGGTCGCGTGCCGAAGCCATCGCTGGTCGTCTTGCTCGGGGAAGTCGACGCGCACGTGGCAGCCGCGGGTCTCGTCGCGCTGGAGAGCCGCCCGGATCATCAGCCAGGCGGTGCACAGCATGTTCTGCAGCTCCCAGCCGCCCGGGTGCGAGAATTGCAGGGGCAGCACGTAGCGGCACCAGTGCTCGATGTTGTCGAGCGACTCGCGCAGGCCGTCGGCGTGGCGGCGCACGCCGACGTGGCGCCACATGAGGCTCTTCAGCGAGTTGCGGATGTCGGTCAAATCGAGCAGCTCGCTGTTGAGCTTGACCGGGGGGTTTTCGAGGGGGAGGGCGCGGAAACGGTCGTCCAGCTTCGCCGCCTCTTGCGACGCGACTCGTCCGGCGGCCGCCCCGTACACCAGGGCCTCGAGCAGGCTGTTCGAGGCCAGCCGATTCGCCCCGTGAAGGCCGCTCGCGGTGACCTCGCCGGCCGCGAGCAACCCGGGCAGAGTCGTGCGGCCGTCGGGGTCGACCGTCAGGCCGCCCATCATGTAGTGGGCCCCCGGGCGGACCGGAATGCGGTCGCGCGTGATGTCGATGTCGAACTTCGCGCAGATTTCGGCAATGCCGGGGAACCGGGCGCGCACCCGCTCGGCGTCGAGATGGGTCAAATCGAGAAAGACGTTCGGGTGGCGGGTCTTTTCCATCTGGCTGACGATCGACCGGCTCACCACGTCGCGGGGCGCCAGCTCGCCCCGGGGATCGTAATCGAGCATGAACCGGTGCCCGTCGCGATCGACCAGATAGGCCCCTTCGCCCCGCATGGCCTCGGTGATCAGGTCGCGGCTGCTGCCGGCGATGTAGAGCACCGTGGGATGGAACTGCACGAACTCGAGGTCGCGCAACTCGGCATTGGCGCGGTAGGCCATGCCCAGGCCGTCGCCGGTGGCCACGTCGGGGTTGGTCGTCTCGCGATAGATCTGCCCCACGCCGCCCGAGGCGAGGATCGTCTGCTTGGCCCAGACCAGGGTTTTGCCGTGCTGGCCGTTCCAGACCAGCGCGCCCCGACAGCTTCCTTCGTGGGTAAGCAGGTCGAGACCGAACGTATTCTCCCACACGTCGATGTTGGCTCGGGCGCGAACCCGCTCGATCATGGCTCGGATGATCTCCCGGCCGGTCGAGTCGCCCAGGGCGTGGACGATGCGGTTGTGGCCGTGGCCTCCCTCGCGCGACAGCGCGAATTCGTCGCCGTCGCGGTCGAAGGTGGTGCCCCACGCGGCGAGTTCCCGAACGCGGTTCGGGCCGTTGCGGACCACGTACTCGACGATCTCGCGGTCGCACAGCGGCCCGCCCGCCTCGAGCGTGTCGGCGACGTGGGCGTCGAACGAATCGTCGGGGTCGAGAACGACCGCCACGCCGCCCTGGGCATACGCGCTGTTCGACTGATCGAGGGCGGCCTTCGAGATCACCAGCGCCGATAGCCCCGGCGCGACCTCCAGGGCCGCGCGCAATCCCGCCAGGCCACCGCCAACGATCAACACGTCGGTGAAGAAGTGCGGGACCTTCTTCGGATGAAACGGGGCAAGATAACGCGGAACGACGACACTCATGGCAGAAACAACTCGGGGGAATCAAGAGGCTTGCAGATGGGGACGGCGGGCCGTCAAGCCGTTCCACGACCACCGGTCCCGGCAAGCGGCTTGTTCAATCGTCCATTCTAATTCGTCGGACAACGCAAAGCATAGACCCCCGAATCAGGTGGAATTGAACGAGTACACAAATCAGGCCAGGGTTAGACAACCTACTCCTGATGGGCGGGAAGCGGACCTCCGGGCACTTCGTCGTGAACCGCGATCCGGGCCAACAAGGCGGCAAGTGGATCGCGATGAGTTTCCGGCGAAGGGCTTCGGATCTTGCTTGCCGAGATTCTCGTGCAAGGCAGGCCGCACTCGAGCGGCATCGAGGTCGGCCGCGTCGTTCGGCGTCCGCAGTCAGGATATAGCCGGTAGGCATCCTGTCTTTGCGCCCGCAACGGAGGCGCTTTACATCCTGGCGGGAATTCGGCATACTACCAGCATGGGGTTCAGCGGGACTGGACACCCCCATCTTATGGGGACATTCCCACGAAGGAGCGAGCACGGATGGCACATCTCTCTGTCAACGAGACCACGACCTTTCGCTGGTCATTCGAAGAGGACGTGGCCCGCTATGGCGCGGCCGGCGTCCCCGCCATCGGCGTCTGGCGGCAGAAGCTCTCCGATTGCGGGGAGTCCCGAGCCGTCGAGCTGCTCTCCGCGAGCGGCCTGGCCGTCTCCCACTTGTTTTGGGCTGGGGGGTTTACCGGTAGCGACGGGCGCTCGTTTCGAGCGAGCGTCGACGACGCCTGCCAGGCCCTGCGCACCGCCCGCGCTTTGGGCACCGACACGCTCGTGGTCTACAGCGGCGCGCGGGCCGGGCATACGTTCAATCACGCCCGGCGCCTGATCAAGGACGCGCTGAAGGAGTTGGCCCCGTTGGCCGCCGAGCTGGGCGTATTTCTGGCGATCGAGCCCATGCACCCGGGCTGCGCGGCCGAGTTCACGTTTCTGACCGACGCCCGGCAGGTGGTCGATTTGATCGAAAGCGTGGGCAGCGGGCAGGTCAAGCTGGTCTTCGACACGTACCATCTCGGCCTGGCCGACGACGTGGTCGGGCAGATCGCCGAGTTGGCCCCCCACGTGGCCCTGGTGCAGCTCGGCGACGCCGGGCAGCCTCCGAACGGCGAACAGAACCGTTGCCGCCTCGGCGAGGGCATCGTCCCGCTGGCTGAGATCGTGCGGGCCTTCACCGCCGCCGGCTACGACGGCTTCTACGACGTGGAACTCCTGGGCGAAGAGATCGAGACACTCGACTACGACGCCCTTCTGGAGCACGCGAAACAGGCGTACCGGGAACTGGTGGGCGGCACGTCGTGACCTCCGCGTTGATCGTCAATTCGCGCTGGAAGATCCCGCTGCGGGAGTTCCAGTTCACGTTCGTTCGGAGCTCGGGACCCGGCGGCCAGAACGTCAATAAGGTCGCCTCGAAGGCCACGCTGCGATGGAACGTCGTCGAAAGCCCGAGTGTCCCCCCGTCGGTGAAGGCCCGCTTCGTTGAGCAATACCGCCGCCGCATCACCTCGGAGGGCTATTTGATTATCACCAGCCAAAGGTATCGCGAGGCGGGAAAAAACGAGTACGATTGCCTCGAGAAGCTCCGGCGGATGCTCGCCGAGGCGGCCGTGACCGCCAAGCCGCGCAAGCCAACCCGGCCCACCCGCGGATCGGTCCAGCGTCGCCTCGACCAGAAACGCAAGACGGCCCAGAAGAAATCGTTGCGTCGCAGCGCCCCGGACGAGTGACCGCCTCGACCCCCGGGCGACCGCAAGAGGTATAATTCAGACGAGGGGCGTCCCTCGGCGATTCGTCTCCAAGAACTTGAACGATCCATGTCGCAGCCGCAGGATATCGACCACGTACTCGATCGCTGGCCCTACGAACATGGGGTCGTCAGCGCGCGGTTGGTCCGCGCCCACGACGGGCGCGAGGTGCTCCAGATGCGCGTCGAGATGGGCGTCCTCCAGATGGAGACGTGCCACCGTCCCGACGGCGAGCGGCCCGACGGCGCCGAGACCTATCTCGACCTGCTGCTCCGCGAGTCGGTCCACTTCGAGGACGATTTCGAGTTGACCGAGGAGCAGTGCATCGAGGTCGATCGGGAGTTCGTCCAGTTCTACCACCGACGCATCTGCTGGCTGGCCCTGCGGGAGTTCCGGCGGGCGGTCGAGGACGCCGATCACACGCTTTGCCTGATGGACTTCGTCGTGTCGCATTCCCCCCACGAGGAGTGGACCCGCTCCCACGAGCGTTACCGGCCTCTGGTGCTGTTTCACCGCACCCAGGCCGCTGCCCTGGCAAAGCTCGACGACAGCCCGGAGGAGGCCATCGAGGAGATCAACCGGGGACTGGGAGCGATCCGCCGGGCTGCCGCGGCGCCGGACGACGAGCAACTGCCGGCGCCCGACGACATCGTGGGCCAACTGCACCAGCTTCAAGGTTGGATCCGCGAACAGTACGACATCGGTCGCACGCTGGACGAGCAATTGGCCGACGCTGTCCGGGATGAGCGGTACGAGCTAGCGGCCGAGCTGCGCGACAAGATTGCCGCCCGGCGCCCCCGACGCTTCTGAACGCGTGTCGCAGGAATCCGCCGCCCCGGCGGAGCCCCCCCTTGGGAGAATCGCTCCGCAATGGCCTGCGCGAGGTGAACCGCCCGGCCCAGGGGGACGGTCAATGGATGTCGGCGTGGTAGCTCTGGAGGCTTTTGACGTCTCCGTGGCCTTGGCGCGAGGCGGCGATGCCTTTGGCGGCGGCGATGGCGGCCGAAAGGGTCGTGATGTAGGGCACCTTGCGATTGATGGCCGTGGTGCGGATGTAGGCGTCGTCGGCCTTGCCCACCTTGCCGCGCGGGGTGTTGATGACGAGGTGGATCTCGCCATCCATGATCGCGTCGGTGATGTTGGGGCGGCCTTCGCGCGTCTTGAGGATCGGCTGGCTGGGGATGCCGTGCTCGGTCAGCAGGGCGTGCGTGCCCGCCGTAGCCCGAATCTCGAACCCCAGATCGGCGAAGCGCCGGGCCACTTCGAGCACGGCGGGCTTGTCGCGGTCGGCCACGGTGATCAACACGGTGCCCTCCAGCGGCAGGGGCGGCTGGGCCGCCTCCTGGGCCTTGAAAAAGGCCAGGCCGAACGAGTTGGCCATGCCCAGCACCTCGCCGGTCGATCGCATTTCGGGCCCCAGGAGCGGATCGACGTCGTGGTACATGCGGAAGGGGAACACCGCCTCTTTCACGCCGAAATGGGGGATCGACTTGCGCCCCAGCCCCAGCTCCGAGAGCTTTTTGCCGAGCATGATCTGCGTGGCGATGTGGGCCATGGGAATGTTGCAGACCTTCGACACGAGCGGCACCGTGCGGCTTGCCCGAGGATTCGCCTCGAGGATGTAAACCGTGTCCTGGTAGATCGCGTACTGGATGTTCATCAGCCCCACGACGTTCAGGGCGATGGCAATCTTGCGGTTGTACTGGTAGATCGTGTCGATGTGCTTGGGGGGGATGCTGATCGGCGGAATCACGCAGGCCGAGTCGCCCGAGTGGATGCCGGCCAACTCGATGTGCTCCATGACGGCCGGCACAAAGGCATCCTCGCCGTCGGCCAGGGCGTCGGCCTCGACCTCGATGGCGTTTTCGAGGAACTTGTCGATCAGGATGGGGCGTTCGGGGGAGACGTCGACGGCGACGGCCAGATAGTGCTTGAGCATCTGCTCGTCGTGGACGACCTCCATGGCCCGGCCCCCCAACACGAACGACGGGCGCACCATGAGCGGATACCCGATCTGGTTGGCGATCGCCAGGGCCTCGTCGAAGGTGCTGGCCATGCCCGACTCGGGCTGGGGGATGCCCAGCTTTCGCATCACGTGGCGGAACCGATCGCGGTCTTCGGCCAGGCCGATCGCGTCGGGCGTGGTGCCCAGGATCTTGACGCCCGCCTCGGCCAGCTCGGCGGCGAGGTTCAACGGAGTCTGTCCGCCGAACTGGACGATCACGCCCAGGGGCTTCTCCTTCTCGTAGATGCTCAGCACATCCTCGAGGGTGAGGGGCTCGAAATAGAGCTTGTTCGAGGTGTCGTAGTCGGTCGACACGGTCTCGGGATTGCAGTTGACCATGATCGACTCGTAGCCCTCGTCGCGCAGGGCGAAGGCGGCGTGGACGCAGCAGTAGTCGAACTCGATCCCCTGGCCGATGCGGTTGGGCCCGCCGCCCAGCACCATGACCTTCTTCGGATTGTCGGAAGCCTCGGTGGCGTCGGGGACGTTGTAGGTCGAGTAGTAGTAGGCCGCGTCGTCGACGCCGCTGACGGGCACGGCGTGCCAGCCCTCGACCACACCCAGGGCCGTGCGGCGCCGGCGGATCTCCTTTTCCGCGACGCCCAGCAGCTTCGCGAGGTACTTGTCGGCGAAGCCGTCCTTCTTGGCACGCACGAGCAGATCGTCGGGGAGCGTCTTGCCCCGGTACGCGAGGATCTCCTCTT
>Ga0334901_1000855_pt1 | contig 37174 bp, 28 predicted proteins | sample GraSluR3_MG_3_FD_207216 | JGI IMG/M metagenome (GOLD analysis project Ga0334901, IMG submission 207216) | Sludge microbial communities from methane-producing bioreactor in Wageningen University, Netherlands - Granular Sludge_15_08-R3 | ecosystem: Engineered > Bioreactor > Anaerobic >...
TATGAAAAAGATTATAGGTTTAATTATTGTCGGATTGATCGCAATTTTTAATCTGACAGGAGAAGAACTGATTCTCGATATCATGTTTACAAATGATATTCATGGTGGTATGGATCGAGTGGAAGCTACTTTTATCAATCCTGATTTTCCACCGATTCTTGGAGGTGGAGGGTCACATGCCGCATATATCAATATGGTTAGAGAAAATAGTGATGGTAAGACTAGAGACAATCTCCTTCTCGATATGGGTGATTTCTTTATGGGACGCCCCCTTGGAACAAAGACCGAAGGACGGGCAATTCTTGATTACCTTAATATGATCGAATATGACTATATGATAATAGGTAATCACGAGTATGATCTTGGTGAAGAACATTTGATCGAACTTCTAAAAGATGCGGAGTTCACTACATTAACCGCTAATGTAGTTCGCAAAGGGACAAACAAGATAGTTCCATATGCTAAACCGTATGATATAATTGATAAGATGGGCGTCAAGATAGCACTAATTGGCCTTACTACTTCCGATACAGCGATGATGAGCTTTCCAGAACATATCAAAGATGTAGAGTTCTTACCACCTGAAGATGTATTACCTGGTTACATAGAAGAAGTTAGAGCCAAGGGTGCTGATATCGTTATGGTTTTAGGTCATATGGGTTTACCATATGAGCCTCTGGAAGGTTTTGAAGAACGGTATGGTGAAGGGGCTGATCCAGACAGAGAGAGAAGATGGGGCTACGATGCCCAGGAATTAGCGCATGAAATCGAAGGAATCGACGTCTTTTTTGGTGGGCATATGCATCGTGGATTTGAAGAACCGTGGGTTGATCCGGTTACTCATACTCTGGTTTTTCAGGGTTGGGCTTATGGCAGTTCTATCGGACATGTAATGTTTAGAATCGACAAAGATACGAAAACCATTGCTGGCTATGAGGTCCCTTCGAAATACGGTGGAGTCTTGATTACAACGTTTGAGGAAGAATGGATTCCCGATCCTGAGGTTGGAGCTGAGATAGCCCGTCAAACAGCTATTGCTGAAGAGGGGATGGATGATGTCATTGGTATTACCAACGTTTATCTCTCCCGGAGTGGTGTCGATGCCCAGAATCGAATAGGAAACATGGTTTGTGATGCTATAAGAGAATTTGCCGATGCTGATTTCTCCTTTGTTAATCTCGGTGGTATTAGAGGAGAGATTACACAAGGCGCTATTACTTATCGCGACATATATAATATAATGCCTTTTGATAATATGCTGACGGTGCTGGAGGTTGACGGAGTAACCCTAAAGAATATACTCGAAACTCGAGTAGCCGGAACCAGGGCAGGCCTATATGTTTCTGGAATCACAATGGTATTTAACAGGCAGAGAGATGATTTTGACAGGGTAACCAAACTTCTTGTTGGCGGAGAACCGTGGCAGGCGGATAAGATATACCGTATAGCTACGAGTGATTTTCTTGTGGAAGGGAATGCTGGCTTGACATTATTAACCCGAATTCCTGAATCACAGATCATCAGATATGAGACAAATCTGCGTGATGCTATTGTTGACTATATCGAAAAGAACTCACCCTTAGAGACCCGAATTGATGATCGCTGGCGTCGTGACGATGCATCAACCCTGACCGAAGAACTCCGTCAGGAACTGGAGAGGATTTCTGACAGGAGATAGAGGCTATTAATATAGATAGAGCAAATTTTTCCTTAGCTGAGAGAATTTCTGTCAAATTTTATGTGAAACAGGATAAAACAGTCTTAACCGTATAGTGTTCTCTTCTTATGACTATGTATTGAGGTAAGTTCTGAGTTTTTTCACATACTTTCTGATATCACTGAGTTTATCTATGGATACGTTTGCTGTCTCCCTGACAAGTGGAGCAACGCTAAAAGTCCTTAACCTCCATTATGCCTTCAAATTCTCACTATTCTTCGGATTATTTCAGGCTCTGATGCTTTTAGTCGGATGGTTGACAGGGATAACCTTGCACCAGGTTGTTAACAATTATGCTCACTGGATTGCTTTTGGATTACTGACTCTGGTAGGTTGTAAAATGATATACGAATCGATGATTATGAAGGAGGAGTCAGATAAACCGCCCCTGGGCTTTCTCGTTATTCTCGGACTGGCATTTGCTACAAGTATTGATGCTCTATCAGTTGGAATCAGCTTTTCATTGTTACAGTACAGAATCTTGTTACCACTGCTCTTGTTAGGTGCCGTCACTTTTTCAGCAGCACTGGCAGGCATCTTTATTGGTGACCGGTTTGGTTCACTATATGAAAATAAAATAGCTGCTTTAGGAGGGATAATTCTTATCCTGATAGGGGTGCTTAATATTATCAAGCATATCTGATTTGATACTTTTTTACTTGGTTTAGAGGTAGAGACGCTTACTGAATACCGATTATCTCTTACCTTTCATCTTCAGGTTATAGCTTCTTTAAGTTTATTGATGTAATCAATTGTGGTCGGATCTACTCCTCTCAAGACAGCTAAATAGTAGCTTATCATATCACCAAGATAGATAAGAGAGAAAGCTCTCTCCAGGTAACTGTTACCTTCTGAATAGTAATCAAGGTATGTTATATTCTCTTTGTTAAAGAGGTCACGGAGGAATTTGATTCTTTTTCTGTAATTAAATTCCTCTTCTATGTGAGAAAGGAAGATAGGAATGAAGAACTTGCTGAACTGTTTATTCTCCCAGGCTTCAATCTCATTATGGTTCATTTCCGGCAATACATGGTAAAAAGCCGGATATTTAGCATTCTCATTGATCTGACATTTCCACCGATAAGCTATTGGTGCCAGTGAAGTATTACTGGCGTAAATTACTGGTATTTTATTATTTATCGAATTAGCAGCCTGTTTAGTTATATTAAACTCGGTCATAACATTACCGGCAACGGCTCCGGCTTTCAGCATCAAAGACGATATAGTACTCCGAACATCACCTTCTCTCCGAGGTATGAGACTGAATTTTTCAACAATTTGCAGTAGTGAGAAAAAGAGAAGCCCAATAGCGGCACGGGGAGGATAGCCAGCTGGTAGTTCAACCCATACATGTTTGCCATCCAATCTTTTTTTAAGTAAACCATTGGATGTTATACCAACAGTGAAAGCTGCTTGATCAGAACCCTGTTCCATACTACTGAGAGCTTCTTCTGTATTCCCGGAATAAGAACAGATAATCAGGAGATCGTGATTGGAGATGGCAGGTATTCGGTAATCTTTGTAAACTTCGATTGGAATATGTTGAGAATAGGCAGTTCTGAAGATATCACCTGAGATAGCAGATCCACCCATTCCAGCAATAATAACTCTTTGAATCTTTTTAGTAATAGCGAATTTGTTGTTTATCAGGTTGAGCCGTTCCGGAACATGTATCACTGGTGAGAAGTAAGCGGTTCTAATATTGTCCGGGAGATGTATTATCTTATAATACATCTCCTCACGGTCTATAGCATAATTCCTGGTATCATCCAGATTTGTCATATACGAGCTCCCAATTGTTTCTTGTCTTCGATTAATCTCTCTATCTTCATTCTCAGTTCTTCAAAAGATTCTTTTCCCATCAATGCCATAGTTGCTTTCTTTCCTGCTTCAACACCGGGCTGATCGAGTGGATTGATTTTGAATAGATAACCGGTAAAGAGTGTCTGCACTTCATACATAAAGATGAATTCACCGAGATGATATTCTCTCAGGGCAGGTAGAATTATCGAACAATTAGGCCTACCCGCTTCATACAGTGCTACCTCGGTTGCCAGTTTCTCTGTGTTAAGAAGACTGGTGAGTGTTTTGTTATTTAGATAGTCAAGAGTTTCTTCTTCTGGAAAGAGAGGGGGAATAGTATAATCATAATCAAACTCCAGAACCTCAAGAAAGGTAATGATTTTATCTTCTGGCCCTTCTATGTAGAGTTGAATCTGAGAGTGCTGATCAGTAGTGCCTAAAGATTTTATCGGAGTCTGTCCAACCATAACTTCTTTGCCTGCATTATCCAATCTCTTTCCCAGGCTTTCTGCCCAGAGCTGCCTGTACCAGTCGGCAAGGTCGTATAAATCATTGGAATAGGGCATCATAACAGAGATATTCATCCCTTTTTTATAGTAGATATAATGTAGTAGTCCGTTTAAATATGCTGCATTACTGAAGAGATGTGGTTCTTCACAATGTCGTCTCATTGCAGCTGCACCCTTGAGCAGTTCCCTGATATCAATACCTGCGAAGGCTGAAGAGAGTAATCCTACCGGACTGAGGACCGAGAATCTTCCTCCTATATTATCCGGTACTTCAAAACTTATATATCCGTCACGATTAACCATCTCTCTCAGGAATCCCTTTTCTCGGTCAGTAGTTAATATGATTCGTTCTTTATAATCGTCCGGGAAATGGCTTTTAATGATATCAAGGCAGATGAGAAACACTGCCATAGTCTCGGAAGTAGTACCTGATTTGGTAATTATATTAAAAACAGATCTGCTTAAATCAATGGTATTGATGGTTTGATAAAGAAGATGGGGATCGACATTATCCAGAACGACGACATTCTTGTCCAAATCCCGGCTGGTTTTCAGAGCAGAATAAAGTGCTCTGTTTCCCAGAGCAGAGCCACCGATTCCAAGGACAATGAAATTATCGAAACGTTCTCTTAATTCATCAGCGGTTTTAAGAATATGATCGATGTTCTGATCAGGAAGGTCATAGAAACCAAGTCTGCCTGCTTCTCGCTCCTTGTGAATCTGTTTATGGATTATTGTTGCATCATTACTATATTCAGAAACATCTGTATTCGATACACCTTTGATCATTCGATCTGATCTGAGCATATTACTGAAATCATAAACGATCTTTTTCATACTTACCCCTTATCTTTTTGCTGTTATACTCCCTGATCAATTCTCTTACCTCGTTACCACTACTCAATCTGAATATCTGTTTAACAAGTTTCTCAGTTTCTGTACAATCACATTCTAGGATCTGCTTCTTAACTGTCAAATAACTTGATGGATTAATACTGAGAGAATCGACTCCAAGGGATACCAGTAGAATAGCAAACTCCCCCTCGCTGGCTATTTCACCACAGACAGAGATATGTTTCTCAAACCTGTGGGCAGCATTCACTGTCATGGCAATTAATTTGAATAGAGCTGGATGATATGGATCATAGTACTGTTCTACAGTCTCACTATTCCTATCAGCAGCGAGAGTATATTGAACAAGATCGTTAGTCCCGATACTGAAGAAATCGCTGATTCTGGCCAATTCTTCTGCACAGAGTACCGCTGCAGGGACCTCTATCATAACCCCTGTCTTCATATTCTGGTCATAAGGGATTTGATTCTCATCTAATGCTTTTTTGCACTCATTCACAAGCATCAGGGCCCGCTTCATATCGTCGGCTGAGGTTATCATCGGGAACATGATAGCTACATTACCATGATGACTGGCCCGTAAAATAGCCTTAACCTGAGATTTAAAAATCTCAGGATATCTTAATGATAAGCGAATACCTCTACAGCCGAGGTAAGGATTATTCTCTCGCGTAGTCTGAACAGCTTTAGCCAGTTTATCTCCCCCAAGGTCGAAGGTTCTGATAATCAACTGCTTATTACCTGTCTTCTCTGCCATGCTACGATAGAGTTTATACTGTTCGTCTTCTGTGGGAAGATTATCGCGGTCTACATAAAGAAATTCTGTCCGGAAGAGTCCTACACCATCAGCATTATTCTCTATTACAGCATCTATTTCCTGCTCAATCTCAATATTACACATCAGTGTGACAGCTCTTCCGTCTTGTGATACTGTCGGAAGGGAGATTATATCTGCCAGCTCACGCTTTCTCTCTTGCTCTTTGCTGACCTCAGTTTTATACTCTCGCAGGACTTTATCTTCCGGATTAATGATCACAATCCCTTTATTGCCATCGACAATTACCTTGTTCTTATCGCTCGAATGGTCGAGCAGATCTTGAATTCCGACAACAACGGGAAGTCCAAGAGCTCTGGCAATAATAGCTGTATGTGAAGTTTTACTTCCCTTTTGAAGAGCTATCCCGGTAACATTACTATGATATGATTTCGTAACATCAGAGGGAGAGATATCATCCATAATCAATATCTGAGAGTTGTTTTGAGTTGTTAGATAGTCAGCATCAAAAAGTTTGTCTTTTTCACCGGTAAGCCGGTTGATGAGCTTGAAGATGACATCTTCATAATCGATTATTCTTTCTGAGAGATAAGCATCAGTCATCTTTCCGAAGATATTGGATAGTTCTACAAAAAAAATATAAAGTGCATTTTCAGCAGAAAAACTCTCTTTATCGATCATAGCTATGATTCTTTCAGAGAGAAGAGGATCCAGTAAAATTGCTTTATAAGCATTAAGAAGCTCCTTGTCTTCTTTGGTTTTGGTATATTGGCCTATGAACCGTTCCAATTCTGCTACTTCAGCTTTGACAGCTTCACTGAATCTTGATATCTCCTGTTCGCTCATCTCAGGGGAGATGTGTTTCCTGCTGATCTTAATCTTCTTTTTCTGCTTTATTATAGCATCACCGATAGCGATACCGGGTGATACGGCAATGCCTGAAAGAGTTTTCATCATTCTTCACTGAATTTCAATTTAAAGAGTTCTACTATCTCATCTATCATGTATTCCTCATCTACGCCATTGCCAATAAGTTCCAGTTCTGATTTATATTCGGCAGCCAACATCATAACACCCATAATACTCTTTCCGTTTACTTCGATGTTATCCTTCTTTATCAGGAGATCTGATCGGTATTTTGAGGCTGTTTTAACCAGCAGGGCACATGGCCTGGCATGTAAACCCAATTTGTTTTCTACTATTATCTTCTTTCGTATCATAACTTCTTTTCTTCCGGTTCTCTGAATTTATGCGGTCTGGTCTTTCGATGTATTCTCTCCTGAAGTTTTCTCTGGTATGCCTCAGCAGCATCATAACCGTAGTTCTTTAATATGTGGTTGAGCGCTATAACCTCTATTATAACAGAAACATTTTTACCCGGAGAGACGGGAAGATATATAATCGGCAGGTTGATTCCCAGTATATCAACAAAATTATTAGTAAGCCCGATTCGCTCATAGTCGAGATTGTCCTGCCAGAGTAACAGCTCTACCTGAGTATCGATGATTGCTGTCTTTCTCACAGCTTCGATACCAAACATTCTCTCAACGTCGATCAATCCGATACCTCTGACTTCCATAAAATAGCCAAAATCGTTTACCGCCGAGCCAACGAGTGTATCATCAGTTTGAATGATCTGGACTATATCGTCAGCAATTAATCTATGTCCTCTCTCAACAAGATCAAGAGCGCATTCACTCTTTCCGATACCACTCTTGCCGGTAAGAAGCATTCCAAGGCCGAAGACTTCTACCAAAGTTCCATGTATCGATTTTTGGGGAGCGAAATACTCTCTGAGATAGCGGGCCAGGCCATTGATAAGTTTATCAGTAGATAGCCTGCTCGTCATGATAGCAATATTCATTTCGTTAGCCAGATATTCGACTTGCTGAGGAATGGAGAGTCCTTTTGTAACAATTATCAGAGGGATATTAAACTCAAACATCTCCTTTATTCGGTCATAGAGAGTATCTTCACTAATGGTTTGCATGTAATTGATTTCAGTTTCACCCAGAATCTGAATCCTATTATAAGAGAACCTCTCCAGAAATCCAGCCAGGGCAAGGCCCGGTCTGTGAATCTGACTTTCCTTTATGTTATTATCGAGAGTTTTAGGCTCTGTTATGAGCGAAAGAGCAAACTCTCTGTTCTTGTTTTCGAAGAAGTCTCGTACTGATAATATCTTCATCTCATCTCTCCAGATAACAAATCATCATCCCTCACCCCGAAATAAATGTCTTCTGCTTCTTATGAACAAAAAGCAAGCAAGAGCCGTTATTGATAAATTCACTTCAATAATTAATCGGTTCAGGGCTCAATCAACTTGAATTGATCGTTCTTTTTGACAAGGACATTAATCTTGTCGGTCTCAATATTTCTGAAAATCATATAGGGAGTTTCTTTTTGTGACAGCTGATCTATCGCATCAGAAACAGTCATGATCTCTGCCTGGATACGTTTGGTTTTTACCATTCTCTTCCCACTGGGATTAGAGGTTCTTTCAAATACATTGGAATAGAAAAAGCTGGGGTCTTTTTTGATACTTCTCTTCTGATGATCTGTCACTTTGTCTTTTAACTTCTTGAGCTGAATTTCCATCTTATCGACAGCATTGTCGATTGCCAGATACATGTCCATCTCTTCACTTACACTCTGAAGATTAAACTTAGATGCATGAAGGCTCATTTCGACGATGTTTCTATTATTCTCAAGTGTCAGAGTCATGTGAATGTTGATGATATGATCGAAGTATTTAGTCAGTTTTTCACAAGATTGTTCTACATAATCGCGAATAGGAGTGGTTAGATCGAAGTGTCTTGCAGTTATTGTGATTTGCATAATTAGTCCCCCTTATTGGTTAAGGTTCATTGTTTTGCATCTCAGAGATGCTGGTTTAAATCCAGGGCAGCTTCTCTGGCTTTATATGAACTTCTCACAAAAGGACCAGAGTAGCAGATTTCAAATCCAGTTTCCAGAGCTTTCTTCCGGTAAAACTCGAACTTATCAGGTGTAATAAAAGCTTTAACAGGTAGATGTCGGGAGGTTGGGGCAAGATACTGTCCAATAGTGAGAATGTTTACCCCCACCGTTCTAAGGTCCTGCATCATTTTGAGCACTTCAACCTCTGTTTCGCCCAGTCCCAGCATAAAACCGCTCTTTTTCGGGATATGAGGAGCATAGCTACCTGCATGATCGAGAATGCTTAAACTTCTCTGATAGTTAGCCTGTGGACGAACTTGTTGATAGAGGCGAGGTATAGTCTCGATATTATGATTGAAGACAGTAGGGGTGGAGTCGAGGATCTTCTCAAGATAACTCATTTTTCCCTGAAGATCAGAAATCAGTAGTTCAATTCCAATATCTTCACGATAAAGATCTCTGATGGACTGTACAACCTTGATAAGATGTAACGCACCTCCATCTTCCAGATCATCTCTGGTTACCATTGTAATAACGACATATTCCAATCCTAATGACTCAGCAGCTTCGGCTATGTGTTCCGGTTCTGAAGGATCGGGAGCAGATATTTTCGATCTATCCTTATTTACAGCGCAGAATGCACAGTTACGGGTACAGATATTACCGAGGATTAGAAAGGTTGCAGTCTTATTACTAAAACACTCACCTTTGTTAGGGCATTGAGCATTTTCGCAAACAGTTTGGAGGTTTAAATCACGAATCAGTTTAGCTGTGGAAATATTAGAATCATATATCGAGGTCTTTTTAATACGTAACCAATCAGGTTTTCGAGCCACTATGCTATCCTTTATCAACTTTTCTGTTTTCTGCTATCCCGATACAAAAGCGGGTTGAATTCAATGATTCAGTTAATTCTTCTACTAAAATAATAATCCCGAGCTGTCGAAAAGCAAAATCATATTTTATGGATTGCCATGTTTTCGAGGTCTTCAACAGCTTCCATAATAATTTCTGATAGAGTCGGGTGAGCATATACCACTTTTTGTAGATCGCTGATTTTCAATTCAAGATTGACCATAATACTGCCAGCAACAATCAATTCCGTCGCCTGTGCTCCAACGATATGCATACCAATCACCTTTTGACTTTTCTTATCGGCCAGCACTTTGATCATTCCATCGGTAGTTCCCAGTCCGATAGCTTTGCCGTTTGCCATATAACCAAATTTTCCCGTTTCTATTTCAATTTCCTTTTCTCTGGCCTGCTCTTCTGTCAGACCGACTGAAGCGAGTTCTGGTTCTGTGAAAGTACAGCGAGGAATATTTTCATAGTTAAGAGCTTCTCTTTCACCTTCCTTCTGAGTATCGATCCTATCCATTATGATATCTGCTACTATCAATCCCTGTTTAGAAGCTGTATGTGCCAGCATCAATTTCCCGGTTACATCGCCGATAGCAAAGATGTTAGGCTGGTCTGTTTCCATTTTGTTGTTTATCAAAATCCTTCCCCGATCCATCTTCGGAGCAGAATTTTCAAATTCTATCTGACAGGAGGGAACCCTGCCAGTACTGATCAATACCTTATCTGTTCTGATCTCTTTCGAATTTGATAGTTTAAGGATTAATTCATCTCCATCCACGGTATGTTCTTCGACTTTGGTGCCGAGATGGATTTTAATCTTTTTCTTCTTAAAGGCGAGTTGAAGCTTCTTTGCTATTTCACGGTCTTCATTATTCATCAGATTGGGTAGCAACTCGATGATTTCTACTTCAACACCAAGATTATTAAAGATCGAGGCGAATTCACAACCTATAGTTCCACCTCCGATAATTGTGAGATGCTCGGGTAATTCCTTCAGGGAAAGTATATGACGGGACGAGAGTAGTTTCTCACCATCGAATTTGAGATTGGGTAATTCTGCTGATACCGAGCCTGTAGCAAGTACTATGTATTCAGCTTCAAACTCCTCACCGTCTGTTGTCAGAATGTAATGAGTGCCTTTTTTACTGATCCTGGTTACTCTCTTATTGATAATTTCAATCTCTCTTTTTTTACATATGAATTCCAGGCCGGAAACGAGTTTTTCTACGACTTCATCCTTTCGGGCACTGATTCTTTTATAATCACAGGAAGCCTCTTTGATATCGATACCGAATTTCTCTGCCTGTCTGATCTCTCCAAATAGGTCACTAATCTTAACCAGTGCTTTGGTTGGGATACATCCCCAATTCAGACATTCTCCCCCGAGTCTTTCCATTTCAAAAAGTAAAGGTTCGATCCCTTTCTGCTTCAAGCGGATTGCGGTTACATAACCTCCCGGTCCACCACCAATTATTGCAATCTTACGGTTCATCTTTCCAACCTCCTTAATCTGCTGTTCAGTATTCCAAGACCTTCGCGATATTTCTGTATAACTCTTCGGGAGACATTGATATCATTTTTCTTGAGAATCTGGGCTATCTCAAGGTCCGAGAGCGGTTTTTTCTTATCTTCTTCCTCTATGATTTGTTGTATCTGTTTCTGGACTTTATCACGAGAGATGTCTTCAAAGTTTTCTGTCTTACCAGCAGCTGTCGTAAAGAAATCACGCAAACAGATCATACCGAAAGGGGTGTCGGCATATTTATCTTTTACTACCCGTGATATAGTAGATTCACTGACATGCAATTCCCCGGCTATAACACTATATGTCAGAGGTTCAAGTGTACCGCTGTTCATGTAAAAATAGTTCTTCTGATGTTCTATTATTGATCTGGTTACCCGGATAAGGGTCTGATTCCGCATATAGATAGATTTGATCAGAAATTTGGCAGAATTTATCTTATCTCTAATGTAGCCGAGCATCTCTCGATCTTTCACCTTACCTGCCATTATCATATCTCGATAATACCGGCTGATAGTAAGGTGAGGAATAGTAAAATCGTTGACCAAGACAACGAATTCATCTTCGATTTTTTTTATGATTACATCTGGAGTAACATAATCTATATTGTCTGCAAGCAGCATCAAACCTGGCTTGGGATTCAGACGGGAAATAGATTCCTTGCAATGAATGATCTTGTCGATATGAACTGATAAATTAGCAGCAATTTTCTGGTATCTTCGATGGATCAGATCGTCGAAATGGTTAGCCAGGATAACAGAGAGGAGTCGATAATCCGGATCATTCTCGTTCAGTTGGGCAATCAGGCATTCGGAAACGTGACGGGCAGTTATACCTTTCGGTTTTAACTGAAGGAGCATCTGGTGGATCTCATCAGCACGAATCTTTAATAACTGGTCATCTTCAATCTCTGTTAAATTATCTCTGGCTGCTTCATATATATCGAATCCTTTCGGAAGATAACCGAACTCATTGCTCGCTTCAACAAGTTCTCTGGCATATTCTAACTCCTCTTCTGAGAGTGGTAACTCTTCGAGTTGAAAGTAGAAACTGTTTTTCTTGTCTTTGATCGAGTCGTCATACTGGGTGGTGTTATAGGTTTCAAAAATATCACGTTGAGATTCTTCTTTACCCTCACGATGATAATCGTTCCACTCGTCCAGAGTGTCACTGAATTCCTTCAGTTCGTTGATGCTCTCTTTGAGTAACCTGTCCTCTTCAGAGATCTCATCACCCAGGTCTTCATCCTTTGTTGATTCTTCGCTCTCTTCTGTATTATCATCGCGACTTCTCTCTTCAATATTCTGTTCTTCTTCTTCTTCCTGCAACTCCAGGATGGGATTAGTCTCCAATTCACGCTTGAGTTGCATCTCCAGTTCTATCTGCGGCAGGACTAAAAGCTGCAGCGATTGCAACATCTTCGGTTTCAGTGCTAATTCCTGCACCTGCTTATGAGAAAGAACCTGTTGTATTTTAGTCATACTTCCCTTGTGAAAAATGGTTTAAGAAATTTGTCACCCAAATATAGTTCTCTTGCTTTTTCGTTGTTGATCAATTCCTCAGAAGTCCCTGTTAAGAGTATCTGTCCCTCGAAGATTATATACGCTCGTTCGGTTATAGAAAGTGTGTCGAGAACGTTATGGTCAGTTATCAGAATTCCGATATTCTTCTCTTTCAGTTTTCTGATAATATTCTGAATATCATTGACCGCAAGAGGGTCAACCCCGGCAAAAGGTTCATCCATTAGGAAAAAGGAGGGGGAGGTAACCAGAGTGCGGGTTATCTCCAGCTTTCTTCTCTCGCCACCAGAAAGGGTATAGGCCTTCTGCCTGGCCAGTTTCGTCATGGAGAGTTCTTCCAGGTACTCTTCCAGCCTTAGTTTGCGCTCTTTGCGACTTATGTTTAAGGTTTCCAGAATTGCCATGATGTTCTCTTCTACTGTTAATTTATGAAAAACCGATGGTGCTTGAGCCAGGTAGCCAATCCCCAATCTTGCTCTTTTATACATCGGTTTGTTAGTTATATCCATATCGTTATAATAGACATTACCTTCGTTCGGTTTGGTCAGGCCAAGTATCATATAAAAGGTAGTTGATTTACCAGCTCCGTTGGGTCCCAAAATTCCAACGATCTCGCCCTGTTCTATGTGCAGATCGATGTTTTTCACGACTGGTTTTTTCCCGTAGCGTTTCACGAGATTCTTAACTGCTATCTTATCTCTATTCATAAGTAATTTAAGTATTATTCCTCTGAATTGTCAATAGTTTTGTCACTGAACTTGTATTGCCCTCTGACCTGCCCGTAGAAGTCCACAGATTCAATCTGGTTGTCACTGTTGAATTTCACGATCAGCTTGTTACTCTCGGTGTAATTCACGAAATGGTCACGGTTATCAGGATCACTGACATAGTGTGATTTTACATTATCGTAAGCCTGCATCTCTCTGATTTCACCTTCCTGGAAAACAAGTTCCATGAGTTCACAATTGATACGACTCTGTTTTGCACCACCTTCACGAGATGCGAAATAAACGAGACAATCGTTTTCCAGAGTTGCGTGTGAAATTCTTCTCTCTGTAAAATGGAGATAGAAGGTCTCAGCGGATGCATCTGCCATTTCCCCTGTTAAGCTTGGTTCTCCCAGAAAAACGGCATATTCATCATCGGTAAAGTATAAAAGGAAATCACTTATAACAAGATTCTCTTCGTATTGAGTATTAACATTGAACGAGGCAGCAAGCCGGTTGAAATCTCTATAGAACTCTATCTGCTCAGCAGTAATTGTCAATGGTTGATCACCGACGACTTCTATCTGCGGATTGTTGGTAATTAAACCATAACCGGACTCCAGGTTATAATCGAGATAATTACATGAACCCTGAACATTCTCTCTTTCATCGTAGAAAAAGATATCCTGCCAGGCATATATCTGCTGTTCATTCCGGAGATACTGTCCTCTTACTGACTGGAAGGTGCGAATAGTCCCATCCTGATGCTCTTCTCTGATATAAACATCGCCGACCAGAGTAATCTCCTCATCAAGGCGAAAATATTCGACATGGTTGGCTGATAGAAAGAGTGAATCTTCCAGAACCTGAACATTCCCGATCATACGAACTAACTTCTGCTCTTCATATATCTCCGCCTGATCGGAAAAAAATTCAGTTTCACCATAGAAAAAATGAACATTGCCGTTCAGGCGGGTCAGGTATTCATTTTCCAAACGGTCTACGAATAGCCGGTCTGCATTTACCAGCCTGTAAGGGCGAAGTTCCTGCTCTGCCCTGAGTATGGTAAAACTTAATAGCAATAAAACACTACCAGTCAAGATCGGCAAAATCTTCATCATCGAGTTTCCCTTCAGCAGTTACTCTGCTCAATTCCAGGCTATCAAAACCTATATCAGTAATTAACTCAATACCTCGCAGGACGTTCTCGCCTCTGACAACAGTTACCTCTTCCGGAGCATAGATTTCGTCACTGTTCTGGTCCCAGATCATCAATTCTGTATACAGTACGGCATTCGCGTGCCTGATAACGACATTACTACGGGCAGTAAAGATGTTCTGAGGTTCATCGATAGTCAAACGGTCGGCATCAAGTGTCATTCCTACTGTTGAATCAGGGTTGAAATCTATTATCTTAACCATATAAGCTTCTATCTTCTTCTCTTCATAATAGCGTTCGACCCGCTCTGCTCTGATTTCGCGATCTGTATGTTCTCCAATTATTTCATAGATTATAACATTATCACTCTGTTCTTCAGCATAGTCCAATTCACGGACTTCATAAAATCGCTCTTCAGTAAGGTCACAGGCTGTCAGAAAAAACAGACTTACAGTGATAAGAAAAGCAATCAGTAGTAGAGGCAACTTTTTCCGCAACTCAATCGGGCCTGAGAAGCGCCGAAAAATACCGTTATTCGAATTTTCTGGTCTTCCGATCATATCACTGTGAAGCTTCAAAATCGTTAAAATGGTTTAGAAGATTCTCTACTACCTCTTCGAAAATTCCCTCTCTTTTAAGAATATATTCGATGAATTCCCTCACCGCTCCATCTCCACCTTTTCTTTCGGAGACGAAATCTGCTATCTGCTTGATCTCCCCTGGGGCCTGCTCTGGTGCGCCTGCCAGTCCGGCCTTCATCATGACTGTGTAGTCATTCCAATCATCACCTATATAAGCAATGTCTTCCCAGTTGAGTGAGAGCTTATCAAGAATCTTCATAACAGCAGCAACCTTATCTCTCACACCCTGATAGAGATGTTTGATCTGTAGATCATTACATCGCCGGGCAAGAGCTTGTGAAGTTCTGCCAGTAATAACGGCTGTCTCGATATCGGTGAACTGGAGGAGTTTGATCCCCAGGCCGTCCAGGACTGAAAAGGTTTTAGATTCCCTGTTATCCTCTGTATATATGATCTTACCGTCGGAAAGAACGCCGTCACAGTCCATGATCAATAATCTGATCTTCTTTGTTGTGTTCATCTATCTCCTTCTTTCAGTTTCTAAATGATTAACGCAGGTCATCTCCCTTTTGTCTCCCCGTATTTCAGGTTTTATGATTTGTAACGTGAAGCAACTCATTCAGTATCTGCGGAACGAGATCGAGTTTTATCATACTCATAGCATCACTCAGTGCTTCAGAAGGTTCGGGATGGGTTTCCATAAAGAGTCCGTTAACCATTCCTGTAGCCAGAGCTGCCTTCGCCATCATGGGAGCGAACTCTGGTGTCCCACCTGAAACAGTTGATATTGATGGCATCTGAAGGCTGTGTGTCATGTCAAAAACTACAGGGAATCCAATCTGCTTCATTATCGGGAAGGAACGGAAATCGACTATCAGGTTACGATAACCGAAGAACGTCCCTCGCTCGGTTAAAAGTATCTGGGTATTATTCTCTGTCATTACTTTTTCAGATACTGCTTTCATATCTCCTGGTGCCAGAAATTGCCCTTTCTTGATATTGACGATCCGACCTGTCCTTGCTGCTGCTTTGAGCAGAAATGTCTGTCGACAGAGAAATGCAGGTATCTGTAGTATATCGGCAACTTCAGCTGCTGCTTCTGCTTCACAGGCTTCATGAATATCAGTCAGGATCGGAATCTTAAACTCTCGCTTTACCTGTTCCAGTATTTTCAGACCTTCTTCCTGGCCTGGCCCACTGTAAGAGGTCTCTGATGTTCGGTTTGCTTTCAAATAAGAGGATTTGAAGATGAAGAGTAAACCCTCTCTTGAGGTCAGTTCTGTCAGTCTTTCTGCTACCTGCATAACCAGATCGTAACTCTCTACCACACAGGGCCCGGCTATCAGAAAGAACGGCTTGTTGTGCACTAATTTGTCGTATAAACTCATTTCCCCTCTCTCATTGGCAATAATCTTGCATAACTCTCTTAATGCCTGTCATCTTTTGTCAATCTTATTTTGCCTCAGAGAGTTCAATTTTCAGGCATAATACCCAGGAAATCCAGGTGATTATCGAAACCAGAATAGACTGTTGTGAGTGGTTCGTGATGCCCAATAGCGTTTAGATGTTAAAGTTTCGAATAAAAAAAACCGGTTAAGAGTCGTGTGATCTTAGTATTTATGGATGAGATACTCGAAAACTCCGGATAGTTAACTTTCACACCCTGAATAATCATAGAGAAGCCTGGGAGTCGGCCTTAGCCGACTCCCAGGCTTCTCTATGATAAGAGCAAGAAAACGATTGATTATGTCTTTATGACCCTGCTGAAATTTTTACTTAAGGAGAAGGCATTTTTTAATATCGACCGGTTTGTTATCGAGAGTCAATCGATAGAAATATACTCCGCTGGCTACCTCTCTGCCTGTATCGTTTTTTCCGTCCCAGACAACTGTTATGAGAATCCCTTTTTCCACACTCTCTTTAAAGATTTGCTTTACTTTTTGTCCTTTGATGTTGTAAAGGGTGAGTTCAGCTTCTCCTGGCCTGTTGACCGAGAAGGAGAAATGAGTTTCTGCATTGAACGGGTTGGGATAGTTATTGTGTAAAATGAGAGCAGGGATTTGAGGAATAGTATCGTTACCAGTTGTTAAAGTCTGAGGTAAACTGTCACCGTAATTTCTTTCCGAATAGGTGAGGATAACCTCATCAGACTGTAAAAAGCTCTGGAGTTGAATGAAATAGAAGTCATTGGGGTTAACTATATCGAGACCCTGCTCATAATTTTCCCAGTCAATCCACTCAATCAAGCCAATATTATCGAACCAGGTATAACCCGTTCCGAGAGAAGGTCCGCTACTACTCAATCTAATATCAAAGTACCCCGTATTAGTTGGTAGCGATAGCTCCTGCCAGAAGAAAGTCCAGTCATTGGTTCCTGAGACCGGTATGGCAAGAGTTTCACTTCCCAGCATCCAGGAGGAGGTTCTGGACGAATAATACCGGATTTCGACACTGGCATCAGCAGCATTTTCGGTTTTAATATAGCCGTATAAGGTATAATTCGTATCCTCATATTTCTTGATCCTCTGCCAGAGATTTGTCGTGACTGCCGGTGCTCCGGTATCCCTGACCTGACATAGAGATCTTTCTCCCTCAAAAGCTTCCGAGTAGTCATAAAAAACATCAGTTGAAGAGGTGTTCCAGAGTGTGCACCCCTCATCCTCGAAATTCCCGAACCAGATCAGTTCCCTACCGAGACGGAATAGATAATCTCCTTGAGGATAGATGTAACGCAACCTGGAGATATGACCGTCTCTGGCAAGTTTCAGGGGTTGAGACCGGAAATATGAACCCTCAGGCTCAAAGCTGAAAAACCCTTCATAGTCAGTATCGTAATGTGACATACTCAGAGTATCCAAAATCACGTGAGCCCGGATCTCTTCCCGGTCAACGTGAAGATATGTATCTAACTCCTTGGACCGTCTGGCCAGATAATCGAGAATATGCAATCCGAGTGCTCCCGTTGCCGGTTGCGGAATATATCTATCTATATAAGCCGGGGTTACAGAATAAGCAGTAAGTCCGAATTCGTCTGCCTCTACATTGAAGATCATCGTGGGCATCGTCTCGGGATAGTTTAGTTCGAAGATGAAATTCCCGAGCGAATGGGCAATAACCTTTTCATTGTAAACCTCGATCCCCTGAATAATATGGGGATGATGTGAGACAACAAGATCTGCTCCGGAATCGATCATGAAATGCCTGATTTCCCTGTCCCACATCTTCGGTATATCAAGACGGTTGTAAAATTCTGTTCCGACATAATGCTCGCCGAGAGCGAAGTAATCATAATCCTCGTCGAGCGGTCCGAGTGAGTATTCACTTCCCGAATGGAGATAGCAGACTACGATATCGGAAATATCCCTGACAGAATCGATCTGTTTTTGCACGTAATAAGGTGTCATATTGGCAAAACCGGGCCTATTATATCCGGCCTGCAGGTAGGGTTGATAGTTGTTATAATGACCTGTTCTGTCACTGGAAGCGAGAATGGCAACATTTATCCCTTTCTTTGTGGCAAAGGCGGGGAGATAGGCCTCATAGGAGTTAACACCGGCACCGAGGTGATTGATACCGGCATTCTCCAGAACCTGCTGAGTTTCCTGCAGACCGGGAAGCATATAGTCCAGGATATGATTATTGGCCAGAGACGCAATATCGATCCCGGCATAGGACAAACCGGCGACATTGTTGGGGTGGCCCTTGAAGCAGATTGTCTTCGTGGGGTGCTGCTGAGTTGAGGTAGTCAATGGAGATTCCAGATTGACAACTGTTATATCGGCAGCATCTCCCAGTAGATGGAGTGTCGGTTCGAATATAGCCTCCACACCCTGGGTCGGGATGATACCACCTCCATACTCATAGCGTCGGGCGAGCATAATATCTCCGACGAAATTGATCTTTAGCGGTAATTCAGAATCACCCGGATCGATATCGACCTGAGTCGAGGCAAACCCCCAGTTTTCGGCTGGATTGACCACAGCCAGGAAGACTGTATAGGGGTGGTTGGCCTGTACTTCATAGGTATGGGTAGGATTCTGTTCGTTACTGGTCGAACCATCGCCGAATTCCCAGTAAAACTCGTGCTCATCGTAATCGGGATCAATTACATTTCCGAAGAATTGTATCGTTGCCCGTTGACGATTCTCTGAATCGCTGAATATTCTCTGCACTTCATATGTAATCTCAACCTGAGGAACAGCCGGGAGTATTGGAGTTACATCGAGGATCATATCAAAATAAATTGAACCAGGATAGGTGAGGTTATCGTTATCGTTGACGAAGACAATAGAATTGATCACCGGTTCGTATTCATACCAGGCCATCCAGTCATCACCGACAGGGAGTTGATAGACATTCCAGTTGTTATTGGGGAATACTCCCTGATACACAGAGAACCATTCCTCAATATCGAGCATGGTTGTACCGGCAAAAGAATAAAAGAGCACGTTCTGATCGTCCATCAGACCGAATCCCTGGTATCTTCCAACGGACTGGATATAGGCTGCTACCTGCCAGACCGTATCAGTATCGAGAGGTAATGGTTCGATATTCAATATCTTCCAGGTGTTACCATATAGATATAATGAATAATCAGAGTCCATATAGGTATTATTCTGGTCGAGTGTCCAGGAGTCAGGATCCTGATCTTCATCAGGATAGGATATCAGATCAATCAAGCCGGATTCGAAATCTTCAATCACATTCTGGGCATAGATAATGCTTGTGAACAGAAAAAAACTAGTTATTACAGTGATTGCAATTTTACCGGACATCTTTCCCCCATATTGTCTTGTTATAGCTTCATTTTAACATCATCATTTTTCTTGTGACAGTTAAATGCTCTGTTTGTAACCTGTAGAAATAGATACCACTACTGACCTCTCTGTTGTGATGATCCCGGCCTTCCCAGATGACGGAGTGTTCACCAGCTGCCAGATAGTTATCGATAACTCGCTTCACTCGCTGGCCTCGGTTGTTGAAGATTTCCAGTGAAACATAACCCGGTGAGGCCAGGGTAAATCCGATAGTAGTCCGGGGATTGAAAGGGTTGGGGTAGTTACTGTATAAACGAGTCACGAGAGGTTCTATTATCGCGTCAGAGACAGAGGTGATCGTTATTTCAATAATATTGGAAGGGGATGACTCCCCCTCGTCATAAAGTGCTGTAACATAATAGGAATAAGTCTCGCCGACAATCACGTCGCTGTCAATATAGGTAACATCGGTTATTGTCTGTTGATTGATCATGTCTCCATTTCGATAGAGGTTATAACCGATCAATTCCCAGCGGAACAGAACTTCTGGAGAGTTTGTTTTGGAAGTAGTCATTGTAAAGTCTATCTCGGGAGTTCGAGTTGATCGATTCAACGATCCGATTGGTGGTTCCCAGCTGAGTTCTACCCCTTCATCAATGAGCTCGGCTGTGAGGTTTTGAGGATAGTTATAATACTCAATCGTAAAGTATCCTTCGTTAATACCGTTAACCATCCAGTTATCAACGTCACTGACCCTGATTTTACCATTCATTGTTCCGATTTCTGGAATCTCCCAGAGATATGGGGAACTGTTCGCTGGAATACCCTCTTCGATAATTAACCAGTTGTTACCTCCATCGTAGGAGTAATGAAGTGAGACTTCGGAGACGTTACTACTCTCCCAGAGAAGCATCTCCTCTGAGCCGGGAGACCAGACTTCACCACCTGAAGGTTGTAAAACTATCAGAGATCTGTCACTGATAGTAAATTCTGAACTGCTGCTACTAAATGAGTTGTGGTTCACTACATTCTTCACTCTGACAAGACAATTTGCTGATTGTGTATCAGGCACTTCCCATTCGAAGGAACCGGTGGCAGCAGGATATGGTATATCCCTGATTGGCAGCCAGCTATTACCGCTATCGATTGAGTAATCGATCAAAACATTATTAACCGAATCAGACGCCTCCCATTCAATGCTGCAGGTTGTGCCAACCAGGAGATTTTCTCCTCCGTTCGGGAAGAGAAGGTTTATGTCACTGGTAATGGTGAAGCTGTCCGTTATGACATTGATTTCTTCATCATAGTAATCCGTCAGTCGAACAACCATCTCATCTGATTCGAGATTGGGTATCAGCCAATTGTAGTAAGTTTGATTCCAGTCGTTCTCAACGACTGTCCAGTCCTGTCCGCTGTTACTGCTATATGAGATACGAAAGCGGTCCGTAAAGAGCGAGTAAAACTCCAGAGTGAAATGATTACCGCCGATTAATTCCAGTCCGGACATAGTGGTTATAAACCCGATTTTAACGATAGTGAAGGGGTTGAAACTCGTATTTTCTATAAGTGGATCGGAGCTGTCCTGAACTCTTATCCTCCCCTGTTCGGTCGGGGTATCGGGGAGAGTCCAGATATAACTCCCTGTCTCTGCCGGCACATCTTCAGCAATTTCTGTCCAGTTCATACCGTTATCGATACTGTAAGCTAAATCTATATGTGTTACATCGAAACTATCCCAGGATATCTCCTCTGAGTTGCCAGCCTGCAGTCTGATATTCTCCGAAGTGGGGTGGAGAAGAGTGATAAAAGGAACATTATCTTCCGTAATCGTAAAAGGGAGATCATTAGTCATCACATACTCAGTTCCTTCATGAGTAAAAGTCCCTCTGATCCTGCAATGCGACGAGGTGATGAGAGGGACTGTCCAGTTATATGTGCAATCATATATCTCTAATGTAATTATATCCTGCCAGTTCAATCCGTTGTCTGAACTGAACTCTAAGTGGAGTGAAAGAGCCGGGCCCTTATAGTGCCATCTTATCAACCGTTCTGTGCCGGCTTGCCAGCTTTCTCCACCGGTAGGAGAGATGAGCCCGTATTGTAAAGTTTTCAAGGCGATGCTGTGTTGATATCCGGCTGCAACGGCAGTATAATGAGAACCTGGAGGTACATCACACTGACCGTGGGTATTCATTCCCCAGGCTTTAAGAGAACCGTCACTATTCAGGCCAACACTATGTTCCCGCCCGGCAGATATCGCCTGGAAACTATACCCGACTGGGAGATCACACTGACCGGCACTGTTCCGTCCCCAGGCAGCTGGAGAACCATTTTCTTTCAGAGCCAGGTTGTGATAATTCTGGGCAGAAATCGAGATGTAATCATCTCCTGCTGGAACCGATGCCTGTCCATAGTTGTTTCTGCCCCAGGCTATAAGTGTTCCATCCTCTTTCATAGCCAGGCTGTGAGCAGCACCGGCAGCAATCTGTTGATAATTATTCCCTGCAGGTGTTATACTCTGCCCAAAATCGGGATAGACTCCCGTATTGGTCGTCCCTGCACCCCAGGCAACGATAGAACCATCTTCCTGAATGGCGAGACTGTGCAGTCCACCTGAAGCTATAGCAACAAAGCTGTTGCCGGGGGGCACGCCTGTCTGTCCGTAGTTATTTCTACCCCAGGAGACAAGCGTTCCGTCTGATCGTAAAGCCAGACTGTGCAAGGAACCGGCAGCAATAGCAACATAATCATTACCTGCAGGAGTAATACTCTGGCCAAAATGGGGGAATATCCCTGTATCGATAGTTCCTGCTCCCCAGGCAGCAATAGTCCCATCAGCTCTTAAAGCTAATGCGTGGTAGTCTCCGGTAGCAATAGCAATAAAATCATCACCTTCCGGTGCATCGTCCAGACCGTATGAGGCAGTTCCCCATATCGTTATGGAACCCGGCGTGTTACGGATGTTAGCTTCTCTCCCGGAATCAGGAATGTCGTGAACGAATTCGATAGTATTGAGTTGTGAAATGATTGAGAACAGCATTATTGTCACTGCTATTGAGAGTCTTCCAATTCTCATTTTTCCTCCCTGAAGGGGTGTATGTCCAAGAGATATATCTGTTTAAAATATCCTCTGTTCTATTATTATCCTCTCTCGGTTGTTTGCAGACATTGAATCTTCCTTTATGAAGATAAGTTTAAGATATTTGTCAATAAGTTTTTGGACTTAAAGAGGAGGAAAAATGTATGATACGATAATTTTGAAGATAAATAGGATCAAAGATATCAGGGTATGATTCTATCAGAGAGTAGTGTGATTGATAACGTAAGATTGATAGACATTCTTTTACCTATCTGGTTGAAGAGAGGTCCAGGAATGTGTTGATGTCATAATCTCTGTTGACAAATATCATGTCAGACCGAATTTGACAAAAAACTTAAAGGATTCAGATGAGAAAGGGAATAGTAGCTATTGTCGGCCGGCCTAATGTCGGAAAATCGACTCTGTTCAACCGTCTATGCCGCAAACGGAGTGCTATTGTCGATTCTACCGAGGGTATTACCCGGGATAGAAAATACGAATTGGTTGAGTGGACCGGAAAGACATTTTATCTGGTAGATACGGGTGGGATCATAATGAATCCGACCGATAGCATAAGTAAAGCAGTAAGGTTTCAGGCAGAGTTGGCGATATCAGAAGCCGATCTTATCCTCTTTATGGTGGATACTAAAGTCGAGGTTACGGCACTTGATATGGAGATTGGTAAGCTTTTAGCTCCTCATCACGAGAAGGTTCTGATCGTAGCAAACAAGGCCGATACTTCAGAAGAAGAGATAGACAGCTACGCGTTTATGAAACTCGGTTTTGGAGAACCGCAGGTTATTTCGGCAACTCACGGCCGGCATATTGGAGATCTGCTTGATAAGATCGTCGAGAGTATGGATTTACCCGATCATGAGGAGATTGTAGATGATGAAATCAGGGTTGCTATAGTCGGTAAACCTAATGTAGGGAAATCGTCACTACTCAACAGACTTGTAGGAGAGGATACTGCTATAGTCGATTCGATTCCCGGTACAACCCGCGACTCTGTCGACTCCAAGCTTCGTTATCACGGTAAGACAGTAAGGTTAGTCGATACAGCAGGATTACGCCGCAAGAAGAGTGTTCGCTACGGAGTAGAATACTTCAGTGTTATGAGAACTATCGAAAGTATAGATCGGAGTGAGATTGTTGTTTTGATGATTGCAGCCGATGAAGGGGTAACCGAGCAGGATCAGAAGATTGCCTCTTATGCAGCACGCAACTATAAGAGCATTATAATAGTTCTCAACAAATGGGATCTGATAGAAAAGGACAATAGCACCACAGGAAAGTTCGTGAAGGATATTCAGGAATCACTCTCTTTTATTAATTATGCTCCTATCCTCTTTGTTTCGGCTCTGACCAATCTCCGTCTGAGAAAGATACTTGAACTTATCCTCGAGGTTGATGCAGAAAGCAGGAGAAGGATTCCTACCTCCGAACTGAATGGTTTTATCGAAGAAGTGGTAGGGAGGTTTCCACCTTCACATTCCAGTGGCAAGCATACGAAGATATATTACTGCACACAACCAGCCATTCAACCACCGACATTTATCTTTTTCTGTAACAATGCCAAATATATCACCAAACATTATAGAAGGTATTTGCATAATCAACTCCGGGAAAGGTTCAAGTTTAGGGGTGTAACAATCAAGACGATCTTTCGCAGCAGGGAGAACATGAAAGATGATAAGTAATCTTATTATTACTCTAATTATAGCTTATCTTCTTGGCAGTATTCCTTTCAGTTTTCTACTTGGAAAAATATTCAAGAAGGTTGATCTCCGTGAGCATGGAAGCGGTAATGTCGGAGCGACAAATGCCCTGCGGGTACTGGGCTGGAAAACGGGCGTTCTGGCTATGTTACTCGATATGTTTAAGGGAGTTGCTGCTATCTATATTGCTAGCTCACTATTACCGGAACAGGTATTATTGCTTATCTCAGCCGGTTTTATGGTGATTCTGGGACATATATTTACGATCTTTCTTCACTTCAAAGGGGGTAAAGGGGTGGCAACCTCAGCAGGAGTCTTTGCTGCACTTCTGCCGATTCCTTTTCTGTTTGCCCTGCTCTCTTTCATTATCACCACCGCTCTGAGTAGATATGTTTCTCTTGGCTCTATTGTTGCCGCTCTGGTGCTGATTATTACTCAAGCATTCTTTACGTTCAGGAACGGAGTGCAGAGTCCATGGTATCTTGTCCTCACTCTGATCGTAACATTCTTCATCATCATGAAACATAGAGCCAATATCAAACGTCTGCTGAACGGAACAGAGAACAGAATTACTTTCCGGAATGGGAAATGATAGATAATATCAGCCAGCAAAAGTCTATTGATTCAGTCTTCATCTATAGATTTATTTTGTTGTTATAATGAGATTACTGAGGTGAAAATTACAGAGAATTCGAGATAAAGGAGCAAAAAGAGTGTGCGGAATAATAGGAGTACATGACCAGGAACGAGCAGCAGAGATGGCGATGTTAGGGCTTTTTGCCGAACAACACAGAGGGCAGGAGAGCTGTGGCATGGCTGTCAGTGATGGCAGAAGACTCAAGTTGAGAAAGAAGATGGGGCTGGTAAAACAGGTATTTACTCCGGAGTTGCTGGCTGAATTACGGGGAAATATAGCGATAGGCCATGTAAGGTATCCAACCTGCGGTTCTGCAACGGAATTCAACTCTCAGCCACATACGGTCGAGACCCTGTCCGGACCTTCCTTTGCACTTGCCAGTAATGGTGATCTGGTTAATTATCAGAGCATCAGAAATGATCTTGAGAGTAAGGGAGTCTATTTTGCCAGTGATAACGATGGTGAACTTCTCATTAAGTATATAGTCTATCAGGTAGAGAAATGTGGAAAGAGCATTGTCGAAGGGATTAAGTCTCTTATGGAGAATATCAAGGGAGCATATTCCACAGTCCTGGCGACTAGAGAAGAACTATATATGTTTCGTGATCCCAATGCTATCAGGCCAATGGTCTGGGGCATTAGATCCGATGGGGTAGTTGTAGCTGCCTCAGAGAGCTGTGCTCTCGATATACTCGGAATTAGAGAAGCTATGGAAGTCAGAGGTGGCGAGATCATCGTTTCCGGTAAGAACGGTGTTATCAAGGATAGTGTAGATGCCGAGAAATTGAGAGGTGTTAAGAGTTTCAATCACTGTATGTTCGAGCATGTTTATTTCTCCAGGCCAGATAGCTTCCATTTTGGTGAGAATGTATATCGGGTCAGACAGGCTATAGGGCAACAACTTGCTGAAGATGACGATTGCCAGGCAGATATGGTAGTCCCGGTACCGGATTCAGCAAATTTCATTGCTCTGGGCTATGCCAGGAAAAAGGAGATTCCTTATGAAATGGGTTTGATCAGAAATCACTATGTCGGCAGGACTTTTATCAAGCCGGAACAGACAATTCGGGATGAGAGCGTTCATCAAAAATTCAATACTTTACCCTTCTTCTTCCAGGACAAAAGGATTGTGCTTATCGACGATTCGATTGTCAGAGGAACAACGATTAGAAACCTGATCAGGCTGATCAAGAACTCCGGAGCAAATGAAGTACACCTCCGGATAGGATCTCCTCAGGTAAAATACTCCTGTTATTACGGAATTGATACACCGACTAAAAATGAACTGATAGCCAACAAGCTAACCCTGGAGAAGATCAGAGAATATATTGGTGCAGATTCTATCAAACATCTCTCTATTAATAAATTGAGGAAAACTGTTCATAAACCTGATGATTATTGCTATGCCTGTTTTGATGGCAACTATCCGATCAAGCCGGAAAGAGAGCTCGATAGAGAGAAATACAATGATTCTTAACAATTTTCTAAGCGGAGGTTGCTGAAGATGGATTTAGCCAGATTGGATGAGATTTTGGAGAGTTTTTCCGGTAAAAAAATCATCGTTATTGGCGATATGATGCTTGATCACTATCTCTGGGGTGATGTAGATCGTGTCTCTCCAGAAGCACCGGTACCGGTGGTTGATGTTACCAGAGAAGAGCACAGATTAGGCGGAGCAGCTAATGTAGTCTTCAACCTAAAAGCTTTGAACGCTATCCCCTTACCTATTGGTATCACTGGCGATGACTTATATGCAGACCACATCTTCAGCATTCTCGAGAAACTCGGGATTGATAATCGATTGATTTTAAGAGATAAAAACAGACCGACAACTCGAAAGAGTAGAATCATTGCTCACCATCAGCAGGTAGTAAGAATTGATTATGAATCCCGTAATGATATCAATAAAGAGCTGGTAGATCAGATTATCAATGGCTTTAATGATCAGGTACCTACAATTGATGGTGTAATCATAGAAGACTATAATAAAGGATTACTGACTCCACTGATTATCGAAGAGATCCTGAGAATTGCTGCTGCTCATGGAAAACCGGTCGCTGTAGACCCAAAATTCAAAAACTTCTTCCACTATAAAAATGCTACGATATTCAAACCTAATTTTGCCGAATTGCAGAAGAATACCGGCTTACCTATTGAGAGTGAAGAAGATTTCGATTATGCTGCCAGAGTATTAAGGCATAAACTCAACCCCGAGTACCTGGTAATAACCAGGGGAGAAAAGGGGCTGGTGGTCTTTACTCGACAGGGTGACAGGATAGATATTCCTACATTTGCCCAACAGGTATATGATGTATCGGGTGCGGGGGATACAGTCATTAGTACCCTGATGTTAGGAATTTGCAGCGGAACCGACATTGGTCAGGCAGCTCTTGTTGCTAATCATTCTGCAGGTGCTGTCTGTGGGAAGATCGGCATCCAGCCTGCCTATGCAGAAGATATTCGCCGTTCTTTCAAGCGGTTCAATAGAGTGCAGGACTAAAAAATAGATTGCTGACCTTAGTTTTCTTTTTCTGAGAAGGAATATTCTCCGGAGTGTCTTGCTGTGGACAGTAACCCTGCCCACAGCAAGCTCTTCCTGAAAGCCCCAAAGGGTTTCTTTGATTTCCGGAATTAAAAGTTATCAGGTGGTGTCCTGAACCTCCAGGACATAGTCCTGTAACCCAGATCCATCAATTCATCGGAAGCATAACCTTCGAATTTGACAAGTGGGAAATCTGGGGGACCTGTTTCTTCAAATCGCTTGTCAAAATAATAGTCTTTATCGTATCCTGTCGGGAAGCCGGTGTGTCGTCCGTATATACCCTCTTCAACATGCCAGAGAGGACTATTAAAGTTAGTATCATAGTCTGGGTTGCCGCTACGACGGACGAAACCTCTTCTCCGCTGAGCTATCGAACCATAAAGATTGATTGATCCTCTCAACCCTACAACAGTTGGTGCTCCATGTGGATTAGGAATGGCATTGCCTGTTTGAGCATAGGCTGCTGGGAGTGGAGTAAATATAGCACCTGGTTCAGGCCATAAAGGATTGTAATGGGGATAGTCCAGTCCCGGAGGCCATGGATTGAAAGGTGATGTTGGATATCTATTCAGGTGCAGGTCACTCTTCTCCCACCATTCTCCCTGCCAGACCTGGGCTGGCGTAGAACCCTTAGGGAACTGATACTGGAAAGAGAAAATACCCGACTTCAAGATATCGTATTGATTAGGACCTTCATCCGGACCCATAGCACAAAGTGCGCCATAAATATAGATATCACTAGTATTAGGACGATAGCGCGTTGAATCTACCGGGTCACGATATCCATATTGAATCCATACAGATTGCTCGGAGATAATGCCAACATAATCCTCAATATTGATCGGATATTCAGGGAAATTCGGTGAATCAGGATCACCACCGTCTGGTGGTTGACCCGGAACGGTATTATAATAAGTGATATCATCCTTGATATAGATATCATGTGAACTGCCCCAGCTCTGACCGCCGCGGAAGTTTCCTGAGATCCATAGTTCATAAGGAACCCAGACCGATGCGTTATTGACTGTCCCGTTCGGTCCTTGAGTCCAGAGTGTATCGGTTCTGGCTATTCTGTTAACACCAATTGAATCTCCTACTGGTCCATAAGGTGGATAGCTGTCATAAATAATGAGTGTATCTACAGTAGCTTGATCAGTCACTATCTGTCCTATATAGGATTCGAAGGCAAACCCTTCAACAGTGACAAAAGCGATTCTGTCATCCTGTTCCTGATTCCCGAATGGCCTCATCCCGTTAGCACGAATCAGATCTGCTGAAGGATCGAAGACCACCCTCGGGTAGTTTTCTATCAAACCGCCCTGGAATATCTGGGGTTCTGGAAAGTTGGTTCCTCCTCCAGGGTATACTCTGACTATGCCAGCAGTCGTTACCAGTCCAGTAAAGGTAGGCCATCCCTGATTTGGTCCACCACCTGAATTCCTAATCCAGATATCTGTATTGGAATGAACTCGGCCATGAACAACATCCTGTCCATAAAACCTGATATTACCATCTACATCATCAAGTGCTCTGTCTATATCACTGAAATAGTGAAAAATAGCGAGAGTGGCAAATGATTGGATCGCGTTCTCACTGTATTTCCTGATTGGTGATCTCATCTGTTCCGAGACCAATGTTCCCGATCCTCGAGTTGCAGTTATTAGTGTCCGAATCAAAAAGCCTATCGAAGCAAAGTCGTCAGTCGTGCTGATCTTCGTTAGGGTTCTGAATTGGGTTCGATGTGTTCCAAAATCAATATTGATATAGCGCATCGGAAGGCTAGTGACAGGAGGGGGATATTCCATCCCTTCATATACGGAAGCAACTAATCTTCCCCTGCCAACTTCAGAACGAAGCAGATGAAACTGCTGTGTCTGGTCTAGTTGTAGTCGCATACTATGCAGGTCACGGAAAGCAACCAGCGAAAGAGAAGCACCGGAAAGTATCGCTAACAGGGCAACAACCAGAGCAATCCCCAGACTACCTTTCTGACTTTTGATTATATTCTTCATAGTTTATAAGTCTCCATCTTGTTTGAGATTAACACCATTTACGTTATAAATCAACCCGAGTGAATATCTGTCAACCTTTTTCTACCAGTCTAATGAATCATTTGTTTAACACAGAAAAAAGAGAGAGTGAATCTAATAGCTCACTCTCTCTTAATAGATGTCGACTCTTCAGCTGGTTACGGCTTATTCACTCTATGAGCGTTACTCTGATTAGAAGTTCGATGGTGGAGATCGGAATTTAGTCGATAGGGTTTTGAAGCCGAGTTCCATAAGTTCTTCAGATTCATACCCCTCAAACTTGACGAGTGGAAAATCGGGAGGACCAACCTTTTCGAATCTCTTGTCAAAGTAATACTCTTTATTATATCCTGACGGCATACCAGTATGCCTACCAAATACACCTTCTTCTATATGCCAGAATCCTGTATCGTAATCTTCACCACCACTGCGACGGACAAAACCACGATATCTCTGAGCTACAGAACCAAAGAGGTTTATATCTCCTCTCAAATATACTACAGTTGGTGCTCCATGTGGGTTGGGTATGGCTGGATGTCCGAAAACCGGTCCTGGTTCAGGCCAGAGTGGATTATACCAGGGATAATCTAATCCGGGAGGCCATGGCTCAAAAGGAGAAGTGGGGTATCTAAATCTATACAGGTCGATGTTCTCATAGAATTGACCCTGCCATACCTGTGCTGGAGTAGAACCTTTGGGAAACTGATATTGAAATGTAAAAATTCCAGCATCTACATGTATTCCATATTGGTTAGGGCCTGTATCTTCTCCCATAGCACAGACTGCACCATAAATGTATATGTCATCTGTATTGGGCCTGTATCTCTCTTCGTCAATCGGATCTTTGTGACCGTATTGAATGATAACAGATTGTTCTGATATTATGCCCAGATAATCTGTGTTATTTACTGGATATTGAGGGTACCCGGGTTGATTTGGGTCTCCACCGTCTGGTGGATCTCCCGGAGTGGTATGTTCATAGAGGAGATCATCTTTTATATAGATGTTATAGGGGCTGCCCCAACTTTGACCTCCCGCTACTGATCCGGAAATCCATAATTCGTATGGCACCCATACAGATTGATTTGTTACCTGACGGCTCGGTCCAGTTGACCATGTAGTATCTCGATAAACTACATTGCTAACTCCGGTTTCATTTCCCACAGGACCGTAAGGAGGATAAGAATCGTAGACAGGAAATTGCTCGACATGTTCTTCAATTGTTCCGATCCATGACTCGAAACCTCCTCCTTCGAGATTGACGAAGGCAATAACATTATCTTCTTCTGCGCTTCCAAAAGGTCTGAGGCCATTAGCACGTATTAGATCAGCTGTTGGATCAAATGCCACTCTCGGGTAATTCTCAATCAACCCGCCAAGAAAGATCTCTTCTTCAGGAAAGTTAGTTCCTCCACCGGGATAGACTCTGACAATACCTGCGGTAGTTACGAGTCCGGTAAAGGTCGGCCATCCTCCATAGTTTCTTATCCAGATATCAGTGTTGGAATGTACTCGTCCATGAACTTGATCTTGTCCGAAAAATCTTATATTACCTGGAACGTTGTCGATTGCACGATCTACATCAGAGAAGTAATGAAAGATCGCCAGTGTAGCCAGATCTTGTATAAAGTGTTCTCCATACTTTTTTATAGGAGATCTCATCTCCTGTGACACCGATTGTCCTGAACCCCTTGCAGCAGTTATCAGTGAACGGATGAGTACTCCAGTCCGACCAAATTCTTCATAGGTATTGAGCTTTGTTCGAGTGGTGTACCTGGTTCTGTGTGTACCGAAATTTATGTTGATATTTCGTTCTGGTAGTATTGTTAAGGGCGGGGGTATATCCATCCCAACATAAACAGAAGCGACTAATCTTCCACGATAGAATTCTGATCGAAGAATATGAAACTGTTGTATACTGTCTAGTTGCAACCTCATACTATGCAGGTCACGGAAGGCAACGGAAGAGAGAGAAGCTCCGGAAAGGATAGCAATAATTGCAACGACAATAGCTATCCCAAGACTACCTTTCTGAGACTTGATTAATTCGAGCATAATAAATCTCCTTGCAGGTTGGATTGTTATCTCAACTATATTACGACTAACAAGGAGCTTTATTTTGTCAATTTATATTTAAGTTCTCTTTCTCAAAACACCAGTCATTGTCCTGTAGAGCTCTGAGAGGATAATCAACCTGGTTGATAAAGTGAATCAGGCTTTGTCAAAGGTTTAGAAAGAGAGTAGATAGCCAGGTTCATCAATATTCGAATATACTACCACCGATAAACTCTTTGAGAATCGAATTGGAAGGGACCATATCGTCCGGAATATCAAGCATGTGTTCTATGAGAAATATTATCTTATTTGCTTCTGTATAAACAGGAGAATATTTCGAAATTCTGTATAAGAGAGGCAATATATGTTTTTTCAGTACATTTATCTCATAGGTTAGGCCACTATTGAACATGATATCGGCATTTTCCTGGTATGGGAATATGTTCTTATCTTCACCATCGCTTATCTCGCGCCATCTTTCCAGAGTTACTTCTGCTGAATAACCCCTGAAGTAGTTGTCACGTACTATACGTCGAATCTTTCTAAAATAGGTAGTAGCTATTCGATTATGATGATCAATATTCAATTGATTCAGGCAACTGATATAAACCTTCACGCTTTGATCTTTCTTCAGTGCTCTGGAGAGGAGTTCATTTAAACCGTGGATACCTTCGATCATTATAATATTGTTTCTTCCCATCTTCAATTTGTGGTTACCTTTTTCTCTTTTACCGGTCAGAAAGTTGTAGCGTGGTGGTTCTATCGTTTCACCGGAAAGTAGTCTTCTTATATGGTCATTAAAAAAGTCGAGATCGATAGCTCTGATATGTTCAAAATCAAGTTCACCAGTGACCTTGCGAGGAGTAAGAGAGCGGGGTAAAAAGTATTCATCAAGTCCCAATATTATCGGTATGATACCATTCACCTGTAGTTGAATGGAGAGTCTTTTAGCAAAAGTAGTTTTTCCTGATGAGGAGGGGCCTGAGATGAATACAGCCTTCAGATCCCGTTTCTTGCTTATAGTTTCGGCAAAATTAACGATCTTTTTCTCATGAAGAGCTTCTTCAATCTGGATGACATTCAATATCTCATTTCTTTCTATCTTTCGATTCAGATCACTGACGTTATGGACTTTAAAAATATTGAGCCATTTATCTGATTCCTGATGAACTATAAACAGTTTTTTGGGATAGATAAATTCAGGATTGACCTCATGAGTTTTCTTTTCCGGGAAACGGATCACAAATCCTGGTGGATTTATATGTAATGCAAACTTAGTTATTATCCCTGTATTGTCACAAAGCTGGCGAATGTAATAATCGTAATAGTCTCCACATTTGAAGACAGGTACATAGCCTTTAACATTGTATCGCATGTTTCTGACTACATCTTTTCTTCCCTGTTCTCTGAATATCTTTCTCGCTTCGCTCAGTTTGATTTCAATATTTTCGATATACAGTTCTCTTTCGATAATATTCTGCATCTCTTTCTTCATTCTGGAGAGATGTTCTGCTGAGAACTTCTTTGTACCAAATACTTCGCAAAAGATTCCATCACCGATAGAATGCTCAACCACGAGATTCCATTTCTGGGGAAAGAGGTTATAGAAAGCTTTTGCCATAATAAAGATAGCCGAATCCTGGTATATCCTGAAACCCTCTTCAGATTCGAAACTGACACAAACTAGTTTCGAGTCTTCTACGATGATCTTATTACTGTTAGCAAATTCATTGTTCAGTTTAAAACTTATCATGTCGAAGTTCTGCAGTTCGTTCTGAGAAACAATTTCTTTTATCGTCACCGGTTTATCACAATTATGAGTTTTAATAAACTCACTGTCGCGGTATAGATCTACTTTAAACACTATTCATCCTCACATGGCTTCTTATTTATTGAGAAGCCAGAATACAGGAAACTCAAAATAGTCAAGTGATATATAGCCTTCCGATACGGGCAGTCTGTCTCATGATATAAGAGAGTTTCGGAGCGGGTTGTAAGATTTCGGTTGACCATAAAAGCCAATTTCTAAGTTAGTCTCTTCTAAGAGGTTGTGATGAATAGAAAAGCATTAAGAGTTTTAAACCAATATATTGGGATCGTATTTGGAGCATTCTTTCTGGCTATTGCCTATTCCTGGTTTCTGGTCCCCTATAAGATAGCTCCAGGAGGGATAGGAGGCCTGGCTCAGATATTTTACCATATTTTTGGGTTACCTGTCGGCTTGAGCATGATCATTATGAATATCCCACTCTTTGTTGTCGGTTTTCTTGTCCTCGGTAAAACTTTTGGGATTAGATCATTTTACGGAATGATGGTCTCTTCTGTTCTGGTTGATCTTGTCAGTATCAAATCACTCAACAGTTTCGGAATCATCAAAGATATAGCTCCCTATACCTTCAATGTTGATGGCAGTACAATATATGCTATGCTTGGGCCGGAAGACATCTATCTTTCAGCTCTGGCCGGATCAGTTCTTCTCGGTTTCGGTCTCGGCATAGTATTCCGATTCAGAGGGTCAACGGCCGGAACAGATATCCCAGCAGCCATCATCAAACAGAAGACAGGGCTCTCTCTCGGTACAGGTTTCTGGATAGTAGAGACTCTGATTATTTTCAGTATTGGTTTGATTTTTTCCGATCTTAAGCTCATTATATGGGGTTATGTGAATCTTTTTATCAGTTCAAAAATTACCGACATATCGAGTGAAGGTTTGCCGAATCTTAAGGGGATATATATTATCTCTGATTTTACTGTTGACATACGAGCCGAGATCTATAATCAGATCGATCGTGGAGTGACTTTTTTCAAAGGGGAGGGGAGCTATTCCGGAAAGGAGATCAACATCATTTTTACTGTTGTTCATCGGCGTCAGGTAGCAATTGTAAGGGATATAGTAAAAGATATTGATCCGAATGCATTCATGATTATTACCGATGTCAGTGATGTTATGGGTTACGGCTTCCGGAGCAGGAATCTCAATCTTGCTTCCTGATCTCTTCGGAGCTCTTCTGATAGTGGCCTTACTGAGCTATATATCTACTTTATATGAATATAATATTGACAGAAAACGAATTCCAGAAGTTTTCGTAAAAAAAATGAGGAGGTAATATATGGCAAACTTTAATGCCCCCGAGAATATTGCTGAAGCAGTGATTGAAAAAGTAGGAACTAAGAAATGCCAGTTAGGAATGGTTCAGGTAATTATCCTGGGTATTTTAGCTGGTGCGTTTATCGCTTTTGGAGCACAGTTAGCTACCAGAGTCATGACCGGAATTGAGTGGTTTGGATTGCGTGTGTTCATGGGTGGTGCAGTGTTCAGCGTCGGTCTTATGCTTGTTGTTATTGCCGGTGCAGAGCTTTTTACCGGGAACAATCTTATCATGATGTCGGTTCTGGCAGGGAGAAAGAAATTCTCAACTATGCTTGGTTACTGGTTAATAGTCTATATCGCTAACCTGGCTGGATCTCTCCTAATAGTATGGTTTATGTACAGCAGCGGCCTGCTGAGCGGTGCTGTTAGAGAAACAGCAGTCAATATAGCTCATACCAAAGCTACATTACCGTTTATGCAGATCTTCTTCCGTGGTATTATGTGTAACTGGCTTGTATGTCTGGCTGTCTGGCTGGCACTTGCAGCTCATGATGTTCCAGGAAAGATACTCGGTATTTTCTTCCCGATCATGGCGTTCGTCGCTTCAGGATTTGAACATAGTGTTGCTAATATGTATTTCATCCCAATGGGTATGGTTCTTGAACCGACCATTCAGTTCTCAGGTTTCATCAACAACTTAGTTGCATCAACACTTGGTAATATTATTGGTGGAGCTGGTTTTGTTGCCACTATCTATTTCCTCGTTTTTCGCAAGTGTGCAGCACCAGTAAATCAGAAGTAAGAGATACAACTTAATAAGCAATAACCGGAACCAGGGTGCGACACAATATATCTGCAGCGGTTTTAGCAGGTGGGAAATGCAGCAGGATGGCTACAGAAAAATCGTTGCTAAAAGTACGGGAAGTACCCTTAATCGACGAGACTGTCGTTTTATTAAAAGAGATATTCCCGGAGATAATACTGGTTACCGGTAAAATTGAAATCATTAATCGATTTCCTGAATTGAGGTGTGTGAACGACATTGTTAAGTCTGCAGGACCTCTGGCAGGGATATACACGGCATTGAAAACGGCATCGAACGATGCCGTTTTCATTTTTGCCTGTGATATGCCCAATCTTGAGAAAGTCCTGATAGAAGAGATGATAGATTTCTATCAGATGAAGAGAAATACAATGATTATACTGGTTCCGAAGCATAAAAGAGGAATTGAGCCTCTGCATGCTATCTATCATAAGGCTAATATTTTCCAGATAGAGAAACAACTCAGTCAGAAGAACTATAAGATAAGTGATTTTTACACTGAAGTTACTACCGAGTATTTTGAGATTTCAGAAGATTATTCTGAACTGTTCTATAATATCAATACGAAGGAAGATCTTCTGGGGTTCAATGATAAGAAAAAAACAGTCTGAAACTTCTGGCTTTATCATCAGTCAGGCTAATTCCCTGGATTAAAATCCTCTAACTCCTTCCCGATATTCTGGAAATCTTATGCAAACCAGTATAGATGTTGAATCTCGTTCCTCTGGCAAATCCTATCAAATAAATACCATATTGCCAGGCTAAAGAGACAGCCCTGGAAGTAGGAGCAGCCTGTGAGATAATGAGAGGAATCTGAAGACGGATAGCTTTACGAACTATCTCTGAAGATATCCGGCCACTGGTCAATAGATAGAAGTCCGACGCTTTTCTTCCTTCTAACAAAGCTGTCCCTATCACTTTGTCTACAGCGTTATGCCGGCCTATATCCTCAGCAAAACTAAAGATATCTGTATCTTTAATCAAAGCTGCACTATGGACTCCTCCTGTCTGACGGAAAAGCACCGACTGGTTCTGAAACTTGAGCATAAGATCTGGAATTCGGTCAGGATCAATAGACAAGTCAGAGAACTGCCTCATTTCCTTCTCGATCATAACCCCTGATACACCACCGCCACAACCTGTTGTTCTTTCTGAATTCTGCATGTACTCCCTCAGCTCCTCTTCACTTCGGGTTATCCTGACATCTAAACGGGTTCGTTTGTTACAGAGCTTAAACTCTTTTAAATCCTGAAGACCGTTTATCACTCCTTCTGTATTCAAAAATCCCACACCAAGCTCCTCCAATTTGTCATCAAGACAGGCTAATGTCGCAATCTCCAGTCCGTTGATCTTCAAAGTCAAACTGTTCTCTCGGATTATGATATCGGTCCGATAATTGATATTCCCATTTTGATATCTCAATATTTCACTCAATAAAAGCTGATCATCCATCTCTACCTCTCGGAGATAAGTTAATTATCTACTACACGATGTCAATGAGATAAAAAAAACGAAGG
>Ga0334901_1000865_pt1 | contig 37049 bp, 33 predicted proteins | sample GraSluR3_MG_3_FD_207216 | JGI IMG/M metagenome (GOLD analysis project Ga0334901, IMG submission 207216) | Sludge microbial communities from methane-producing bioreactor in Wageningen University, Netherlands - Granular Sludge_15_08-R3 | ecosystem: Engineered > Bioreactor > Anaerobic >...
TTTCCAACGAGCAGTCGTATCTACCCAGATAAACTGGTTCTCTTTTGTTGGAATACGTTGTGCGTCTCCATCCCAGCTCATTATCTTTTTGGGATATTTTACGACCGTATCAACAAGAGGTACTTTAATTTTTAATCCAGCATCCATATGAGTGTTAACTATACGACCAAATCGCGTAATTACAGCTAACTCACCTTCTTGTACTACAAAAAGAGGTCCGAGTAGAACGAAGATAACAATGATGACAAGCAGTATTACCACAGTTGTAATTAATTTTTTCATAGGGTACCTCCCTGGGGACTGCTTAAGTTGCTTAGGGGTAAGAAATTGTCCAACTCCTTATCAATCAGGGTAAGAGTGCCTGCATCTGCCTGATTCAAGATTTCTTCCATAGTTTCAATATATAAACGCCGTGCAGTAATCTCTTTACTTAATGAATAGGCCTCTAAGACCGACAAGAATCGTGCAACATCACCTGCTGCATTATTCACACGTTCTGCTGCATATCCTTCTGCCATTTGAATAAGCTGTGAAGCTTCACCTTGAGCTCTCGGGATTTCACGGTTATACCGTTCCTTACCTTCATTAATGAGTCTATTCATATCTTGGATTGATTTATTCACATCTTCAAATGCATCTTGCACCTCTCCCATCGGAGGAACAATATTCTGTAATTTTACTGTAACTATTCGTACGCCAAGATTGTAAGAGTCAAACGCTTTCTGCATTCGTTCCTGCGATTCAATCTCTATACCGGTTCTTTCACTCGACATGATTGCGAGTATAGGTAAATCACCCACAAGTTGATTGATTACACTCTGACTAATATCGCGAATCGTTTTATCCCTTTCTTGAACATTAAATAACCACTTAGCAGGATCTTCAATCCTGTATTGGATAATCCACTGTACATCTACAATATTCAAATCACCAGTTAACATAATGGACTCGCCAGCTGAAGAACCAGATGGAGTAGCCATGAAGCGTGATTCATATGATTGAAGTGAATCACTCTGTCCAAATGTCATTGTTTGAACTACTCGAGTAGGAATATTGTAGTTTCTATCTATTCCCAATGGTAGTTTTGTTTGCAGTCCTGGTCCAACAATTCTATTGAATTTGCCGAATCTTAACACTACAGACTGCTCCGTCTGATCCACAACAAAAAAGCTGCTCATAACAAGAATGAACAGTATCACAACAGCTACAGCTGCTATGATAAGTTTTGGACTAATGTGGAATGGATTTCGGGACGATGCTCCCGTATTGTTCATTGCATCTCCTCCTTACATAAAGGGCACTAGGTACCCATACACCAAATGTAACTTAGATGAGATACAACGTCAATGAACCTTGGTATATGTATATCGTTACATCACCAAGTCCATATGATTGAAAAAAGGTGTGTTCATAGGTATAGTAATACACATGAAAAAACGTTTAGTGACCTCAGCACTACCTTATGTTAATAATATTCCTCACCTTGGGAATCTTCTTCAAGTTTTATCAGCAGACTGTTTTGCCAGATTCTGTAGATCAAAAGGTTATGAGACTCTGTATATCTGTGGAACAGATGAATATGGAACAGCGAGCGAGACTCGTGCACTTCAAGAGGGTGTTGAACCTCGTGCATTGTGCAATCGGTATCATGTAATTCATAGAGATATCTACGAGTGGTTCGAGATCCAGTTTGATTCATTTGGTCGTACCAGCAGTGAAAAGCAGACAGAAATTGTTCAAGATATCTTTAAGAAGGTTGACGCAGCAGGCTATATCCGTCCTGCTGAGATTGAACAACTCTATTGTGAACATGACCATAGATTTCTAGCCGACCGGCTCGTGGAAGGTACGTGCCCTAAGTGTGGATCTGAGGGAGCTCGAGGTGATCAGTGTGATACCTGTGGATCGTTACTTGATCCAACAGATCTTATTGAACCGGTCTGTGGTGTTTGTAAAAATACTCCGGTTCTTAAAAGGACTAAACATCTCTATATTGATTTACCCAAGGCATTACCATTACTCGAAACATGGCTCAACACTGCCTCTGTAGAGGGGTTTTGGGCTCGTAATGCTATCCAAACCACAAGATCATGGATACGTGATGGATTAAAGGAACGTGCAATTACTCGAGATTTAAAATGGGGTATACCTGTACCAAAAGAGGGCTACGAAGACAAAGTTTTTTACGTATGGTTTGATGCTCCGATTGGGTACATCTCAATCACTGCTGCCTTCACAGAAGATTGGAAATCATGGTGGCATAATCCAGAAGAGGTAGAGCTTTATCAATTTATCGGAAAAGATAATATTCCTTTTCACACGGTAATTTTTCCAACAACCCTTCTTGCAACACAAGAGCCGTGGACTCTTTTACACCATATGTCCTCTAGTGAGTATTTGAATTATGAGGGTGGAAAGTTTTCAAAGAGTAAGGGTCTTGGTGTGTTTGGGAATGATGTGCAAGAGACTGGAATTCCTGCTGATGTTTGGCGTTTCTACTTATTCTACAATCGTCCAGAAAAAGCAGACGTACTTTTTACATGGAAAGATTTTCAAGAAAAAGTAAATGGTGAATTGATTGGTAATCTTTCAAACTTGGTTCATCGAACACTTACTTTTATTCATAGATTTTATGACGGAAAAGTTCCCGAAGGGACAATAGACAGTACCCTTAGTAAAGAAATTATTGAAAAAGAATCAGAAATTGATGATCTTTTAGAACATGCGGAACTACGCGAGGCTCTTCGAAAAATATTTGCACTCTCATCTGTGGGAAATAAAGCTTTTCAAGATGGAGAACCATGGAAGATGCGAAAAGAGCAACCAGAGCAGACCGCGACCTTATTAAGAACTCTTCTCTATTTAATACGAGATCTTGGTATTCTTATTCGCCCGTATGTTCCTCAAACTGCTGAGAGACTGCTCAACTTTGTAGGAAATACCCATGCACAATGGAGTGATCTAGGAACTTTCACCGGAATTGGTGAACTTCAGAAACCAGACTATCTTTTTAGTAAATTAGAAGACGAATTGATTGAAAATCTGCGTACACGGTATGCAGGAAGTCAAGAATCACGTCTTGAGGAGAAAGAACATATGATTGAACAAGAAGAGAAACTAGATTCTCCTGCATCAGTATTCACTCAGAAAGTTACTTTAAAAGTGAGCAAGATTATTGATGTGCAGCGTCATCCCAACGGCGATAAGTTGTATATTTTACAGGTCGATACAGGTAAAGAGGAACCTACAACAATAGTCTCGAGTATTGTTCCGTTCTACACAGAGGAACAATTATTACATAAACATATCGTTCTAGTAGAAAATTTGAAACCTGCAAATTTTAGAGGAGTTAAAAGTAGGGGGATGCTATTAGCAGCTAGTGATCCTGAAGCTGAAGCTCATACTACATGTGAAGTATTGTTCGCGGATCAATTTCCTGTAGGAACTGAATTGCTTCCTGAAGGGTTTGAAAAACCAGAAGCTCCAAGAAGTCAGGTTAAGGCCGATCAATTTTTTTCAATGCGCTTATATACTGAAGATGGTGTAGTAAAAATTGATGGATGTCCAATTCAATCCGAAGATGTTCCTTTGGTCGCATTAACATATGTACATGGAGAGGTAGGCTGAATCGATGATTACTACCAGAGTAGAGAGGGTTGGATTGGATCAGTTGGATGCAGCTTGGAATCCTTTCCAGAGTCATTACTGGGCTCAGGTTAAGCGACCTTCAGGATGGAGGTCGTTTGCTTTCCGTGTTACTCTCGAATCTGTAGAACATATAGAATCATTTGTAATACTTGTCTTAGTCCGTAAACTTTTTTTTCGGACCAGGCTTGCATACATTCCGTTTGCTCCACCGATACACAATTCTTCGTTCGATGTGAGCAGTAAGCTGATACATGTTGCTTTACACTTAAAACCATTACTTCCAAAAGGAACACTATTGGTCCGTTTCGATCTCCCGTGGGGTGAGCCGAATGATCCTTCAATTCCAATGGTTAACGGTAAACATGTACGTGCTTGCAGAAATTCGGTACAACCTGAGGGAACAGCTAGAATAGATCTATCTGCTGGAATTGAACAGGTGAGGTCGAATTATCGAGAAAGAGCAAGACGAAATATTAGAAAAGCAAAATCTCATGGAATAGTTGTTAGAGTCTGGAATAAAAGTGATGAAGCTTTTACCATGTGGTATCAAGTATACGTGGAAACTGCTAAAAGAGATGGCTTTTCGGCAAGGTCTGCCACATATCTCAGGAATATTCTTAACCAAAATAATTCAGATGTTATCGGTAGACTCTATTTGGCATATCTTGGAAAGAAAGTAATGGGCGGAGCAATAATTATTGAGTCGAAAAATGTTGCCCTTTACTTGTACGGAGCCTCTTTAAGAGTTGAAGGCAGTTCTCCATCTTATGTCTTGCAAGATTTTGCACTACAGGAAGCTTGTTCCCGCGGATGTCTCACCTATGATTTTTACGGTATCAGTGGTCCCGGTAATCGAGGTATGCATCTTGCAGGATTACGGTTGTTCAAACGAGCATTCGGAGGTTATGTTTGTTATCGAGCTCCCTCAGTTGACTATGTCTACAAACATTTTTTTCGGTTTTTATACGTTAAGCTTGAAAATATCCGGTATTCGATGAATAGAAAACGCCAGCCTTCCAGAATGTCTCAGCAATTTACCGTTGGTAATGAAGAATAGGCTATACCTGCTCCGATAAATCAAGAAATAGTTGTCTGAATTGATCTCCACGGTCAAATTCATGTTTGAATAACCCGAATGATGCTGATCCAGGTGATAAAATAACCGCTACATTAGGGAGCATGGCTGTATCTACCTGAGCTCTTTGATGTGCTGTCTCGAAAGCTTCTTGCATTGAATTGTATGGCCCATAATAGGCGATACCTTCTCTTTGAAGCATTGGTATAAGTTTATTGACGGTAAAACTACCGTTAAGCAAGTATACAGCGGATGCTCCCATTACAGCATTGAGCATCCCATCGGGTCGCAGATTTTTATCGGTTCCACCGCATATAAGATGATATGCCCACGGAAGACTCCCACATGAAAATGTTACAGCTTCAGGAATGGTCGCTGAAGAATCGTTTATATAGACTACGTGGTTCTTGATTCCCAGTTGTTCCTGACGATGCGGAACACCTCGAAAGGTAACTAGAGCCTGTGTAAGCTGCTTTACGCCGATTCCGAGACTTCTACATATAGCCCAAGCCGTTCTTGTACGTATGCTGCATTTTTCAGCACCGGAAAAACTTTCAGTAATTCTTACATTTTTTGAGCGAATATCAGAAATTTCCAAAGTTTCTCTATACAGTGAAGAAGGAACAATCATACGTGTATTTCGGGATCCAAATAATAACCATTTATCATCCTTATATGATTTAAAATCGGCATATCTGTTTAAGTGATCTGGGAAAAGTGAAGTAAGTGCAACAAGTCTAAAATCTGGAGCAGTGGAGGTCATGGTTGTATACAAATCACGAATTTGCCAGCTCGACAATTCACATACCAAATATTCAGGCAATGCTTTTCCTAGATGAAGTCTGCGTTCAAAATCTGCTAACACAGAAAATCCACTAATACCCATGTTTCCCATCTGTACAGCTTCATGGCCAGCGAAATTCAAGATATGCGTTACTGCAGCTACAGTAGTAGTTTTTCCCTTAGTTCCTGTGACACCAATTTTTTGAATAGAATCAACTATAGGAGAAGACATGAGATATGAAATGTCCGTTGTGACCTTCTTTGCTAGTTTAAGAAATGTGTTATCTGGATTGACTGCTGGATTCTTTACCACTAAATCTGCCCAGGAAAAATCTTCTTCTCGATGTTTTCCTAACGTGAGAGCTGCACCACGATTTAGTAGCATATCTACCGGGTTTCCCAACTCTTCCTTCGTTCGCATGTCTGTAATGCGAACTTCATCACCATGATCGAGAAAATAACTTGCAGAGGCAAAGCCACCACCAAGAGTCCCCAACCCAAATATTAACACCCTCATAATATGTATATTGTAACGAGGCTCGGTTTATGAGACAAGCCAAATCTGAGAAAAATGAAACGAATTCATTGCCTACTTGACGTTCTTCACCTAAGCAGGCATAATGGCACGGTAATTACAAATTTTTATGGATATCTTAACGATTAAGGAGCTCTATCGTGCCTTGTGGAAGAAAAAGAAAGAAGCATAAGATTGCTACTCATAAGAGAAAGAAAAAGCTGAGAAAAAATAGACACAAGAATAAAAAATAAGTGTCTAGCAATTATGTACAAAACCGTCGGTCGCTCCGACGGTTTTTTCATGGAGATACTTACTTTGTCCATTACCTTGACACGCGTGAATTACTTATGATAGTTTGATTTGACCTCTTTATCCACTGTGAGTGGATCATATAGTCCGTAAGGAGGAACTATGAGAAACTATGAATTTACCGTCATCTTCGATGCAAATGAAGATCAGACGGCAAAAGGCCTTGACTTGATTCTAGCGGAGTTCACTACCGCTCAGGTTGAGATTACAAAACAAGATGATATGGGAGTGCGAAACCTTGCATATCCCATCCGCAAACAAGAGAAGGGACACTACTACTACTTTGAGCTCAAAGCAGATCCTGCAAGTATCAATACGTTCAACAACTCATTTAAGCTCATGGTACCCGTATTAAAGTTCTTGTTCGTCAACAAGAATAATTAATTATAAAACGGAGAAGATAGTTATGGCGAATGACACCAATATCGTAGTGCTCGTCGGCCGTCTCACTCGTGATTGTGAATTACGTTTCACCAACAGCGGGACTGCCGTTGGAAGATTTTCTTTAGCTGTTAACCGTATGAAGAGGTCAGGAGATCAGCGAGAGGAAGAGGTGAGCTTTTTCGATATCACCGTATGGGGCAAGCAGGCAGAAGTACTGAATCCATATCTTACTAAGGGTCGACAAGTATCGGTCCAAGGTGAGTTGCGACAAAACCGCTGGGAACAGGATGGTCAGAGCAGAAGCCGGATTGAGGTCGTAGCCAACAACATACAGTTGCTGGGAGGTCCTTCTGGAGGGAATACATCGTCAGGTACAAACGACTACAGAGGTTCTCAAGACCAAAGTAATCGAAATCCTGGTGGGTTTGAATCCAAAGGATCGGGAAGAGTGCCGTCGGCACCAACCGGATTTCCTGGACCTGAACAGTTCGATGACGATATCCCATTCTAAGTGGTTGATAGGAGTAGATAGACAATGCGTGATGATAGAGATTCAATGAACTCAAATAATTCTGATGACGGACGTGGAGGGAATAACTCTAGGGATCGTCGTTTTGGTGGACGAAAAGGTCCATTTAAAAAGAAAGTGTGCAAATTTTGTACCCAGAATTTAGTTGCTGATTATAAGAACCCCGATTTATTGAGAAGGTATGTTACAGAAAGAGGTAAAATCCTTCCTAGTCGAATAACTGGTACATGTGCAAAACATCAGCGAGCCCTTACTACTGAAATTAAACGTGCGAGAGTTTTAGCTTACTTGCCGTTCGATCGAAAATAGCTGAGGGAATTATGGAACGTCAGACCATAATCATGGTACGTTCGGGAGTATTAGCAGTTGTAATATCGATTGTATTATACCGAATTGCTGCATCCTCAACGTTATTTATCGTTCCATTGCTTTTTTTTGCACCTCAGTTCAAGTCGTATAGGTTGGCGCTTGTACCTGTAGGTGTTGTTACCGTTATGATACTTGGGTCACAACTGATTGGACTTGGGGGCGTTTTACAAGATGTTTCAGTTTTTGGAGCTTTGTTAGTTGGGTTCTATATACCGCTTTCACTGCTCGCAGGAGCCGGAATATGGATTATGCTGTATACTGAAAGGATATTGAAGAAACTACTATTCTCTTCAGGTTTTGCAGCGATTTTTGGGTTTGGACTAGTAGTATGGCTATCCGGAGATTCAGAGTCGGCACTGGCTACAGCACATATCTACAGAGAAATTGTTGCTGCGGTAGTTCCGTCAATTTTCGGGGGACAACTTCCGTTGGGAATGAACACTGATACGTTGTTTCAGACAGTTTCTTCCCTCATGTCGTTGGCGTTTTTGCCTATATTTGTAGGGCAGTTCGGCTTTTCTGTGTTTATTAGTAATTTACTGATTTATAGAACAGAATGGTCGTACCAGGAAAGAATGGCAAAATGGCGACTTCCGGAAAATACTGTATGGGTTTTTCTGGGGAGTTGGGCTATAGTTTTAGTCACTATTTTGGTGGACATGCCCATGGTAGAGAGCGTTGCATGGAACATTGCATTATCGAGTTCACTGCTCTATTTAGTGCAGGGTATATCGATTCTTGCGTTTCTCGTGCGAAAAAGGAATCCTGGTGCTACAACAACGAGGATATTCTTTCTCTCTTTTATATTGGTTATGTTACCAGGAGTGAATGTGATCCCGTTAATTGGATTACCATTATTAGGTGTTTCAGAGACGTGGGTTAGGTATAGAAAGATTGCATAAGGAGATACATTCTATGAAAATCATATTAAACCAGGATGTTCATAATCTCGGTGAAGAAGGGGATGTGGTTGTGGTAAAAGATGGTTATGCCAGAAATTACCTACTTCCAAAAGGGTTTGCTGTATTACATAATAAAGCGAATCAGGCATTATTCGCTAGCCGAGCTGCAGCTATTGAAAAGAGAAAGGAAGAGAAGCGAAAAGCAGCTTCCAGCCTTAAGGAAAGATTAGATGATATGACCATTGTCCTTTCTGTCTCTGCTGGAGATTCTGGAAAGTTATTTGGTTCTGTCACCAATTCTATGGTGCAGGAAGCCCTTGCAAAAGAGGGTATCGAAGTCGAACGAAAACGAATCGAAGTAGCTTCACATACCATTAAAATGGTTGGAAGTTATTCCGTGAAAGTTCGCTTGTATGAAGGCGAAAGTGCTCAAGTTAAAGTTGAAGTCGTGAGTGAGACTGCATTGAAGAAGCAAGAAGCAGAAAAAGCTTCAGCTGACCGTGCAGAAGCAAAAGCTCTTGCTGCAAAAGCAAAGGCTGAAGCTAAAACTGAAGTAGTTGAAGAAGAGGTCGTCGAAGAAGAGTTGTACGGAGCAGAAGGTATAGACGACGATGACTTTGATGACGAAGATGAGGATGAGGAATAGTGTAGGAGATGGCAGCTAACCTCTCGGCTGGGCGAATCCCTCCCCATAATGATGACGCAGAACGAGCAGTTTTAGGTGCAGTACTACTAAGCTCTCAGGCTTTTAGTGAAGTAACTGAACTACTGCGAAAAGAGGATTTTTATAAACCCGGCCATCAGGTACTTTTTGATGCTATTCTCTCCTTTCATCAAGAACACAGTTCTCAGACGATAGATTTAATAACAATAACCGACTATCTGAGATCCAAAAATCTGTTGGATCTCAGTGGCGGTATGTCCTATGTTGCTTCACTGACCAGTGATGTTCCCACAACATCGAATGCTGCCTATTATGCAAATATCATACGTTCTCACAGTTTAAGAAGATCCCTGCTTGAATTAAGCGGCTCAATGCAACAGCAAGTATTTGATGAATCTCAGGAAATTGCACATGTCCTTGATGATGCAGAGCGATTATTAAGTGATCTTCAGGCTTCCAGTGGTACATTCACCGATAAATACCAAGAAAGTTCACTACTCGTAAATAAAACTGTCGATCGCCTTATGGAGCGGGCAAAACATGGAAATACCGATGGAGTAAAAACAGGTTTTGTCCAGTTAGATGAAATGACCGGAGGATTTCAACCCGCAGAATTTATTGTTATCGGAGCACGACCGTCGGTTGGTAAAACTGCTTTTGCAATCTCCATGGCTGTAGAAATTGCAATCCATAAAAAAATCCCTGTTGGATTTTTCTCGGCTGAAATGACCAGTATGGCAATCATGGAACGAATTTTAGCTGCTGAATCACGTGTTGACAGTAAAAGAATTCGATCTGCTATTCTGAGAAATCAGGATATGGCAAATATTATTGATGCCGCAAGCCGTATTTATGAAGGGAAGCTTTATATTCAGGATACGCCGAATATTAAACTTTTAGATTTAAGAAGTCAGGCGAGAAGAATGAAGCGGGAACGCGACATAAAAATACTTTTTATTGATTACATTAGTCTTATAAATCCAGAATCACAAGCAAATGTTCCCAGACATGAGCAAGTAGCTGAAATCTCACGTTCATTAAAATCTCTATCGAGAGAATTGAATATACCTATTGTGGCACTATCACAGGTCTCTCGTGATGCGGAGGGTAAGGAACCAAACCTTGCGAACTTGCGCGAATCAGGTGCTGTTGAACAGGATGCAGATGTGGTTATCTTATTACACCGTGATCGATTGGCTGACTTGCCTGGTTCAGACCGAGATAGTCGTAATGGAAATTCACCACAACCACCACAAATGGTACAGGGCTTTCCAGTTCAAGAAACAAAAGTGATACTTGCAAAACAGAGGAATGGGGAAACTGGTATTATAACAATGGGTTTCCAGAATCAACTAGTACGATTTGTTGAATTAGAACGATCTTCAACGTACTAAGAAAAAACTTATATCGCTGAACATCACGAGAAACATGAGTAGAAGGAGAAAGAACAATCCTAGAGTTTGAAACTTTACATAGAGTTTGGGGCTGACAGGTTTTCTTCTAAAAAATTCAATAAGGCTAAGAAGAATGGACCCCCCATCAAGTCCGGGGATAGGAAGTAGATTCGCTACTGCGAGAGAAATACTTACTATTGAAAGCACGTGCAGTAGGGAACGTACTCCAGCATTTCTCATTTCACCAATTATATAGGAAATTCTTAATGGTCCCACTACAGTTTGTCGGCTCTCCCCCTTGTCACGCATAATTAACGAAGGTATGAGTACAATAGTTTCATAAACAGCTGAAGATGTTTCCTTACATGCGTTAATCAGGGCATTTCCAAACGAAAGTCCTTCAACTAATTTTACAGGTCGTCTAAATGAGATATTGAGCACACTATTGCCATTTTCATCTTTTTCTGGATTATAGTGAAAACTCTCTTCAATTCCATTCTTATGACGTACAGTGAGAAATATTCGATCCGGATTATTCTGCAGTGCTTGGATAACGGCAATCGTATGGGGTGTATCATCTCCCTGTATACGAACTATGAGATCGCCTTCCTGCATCGGAGTGAAAGATTCTGGTGACGATGGTTTGATTGCAGCAACAACAGGTTCAATATATGAAGAAACCCCAAAAACAACTCTTCCCTGTTGAACATCATAATCAGGAATTATAGAAATTTCTTTTATCTCTCCATTCCTCTCAATAACAAAGAGCGTAGGTTCATCTTCTGGTCTTGTTGATAAAATATTTTGTAACGTACCAAAATCAGAAATCTGATTACTTCCAACTGATAGAACTATATCTCCAGACTGTAATCCAGAGCGAGCCGCAGCAGATAAAAACCCTTCTTCAGAACCAAATACTTGAGGATAATCACTAGATACTACAATTTTGTTTGGTTCAACATATGATTCATAATCCAACATGAGAAATGGAATAAACAATACTAGTGAAAAAAGTATATTGAAACACGATCCAGCTAAGAAGGTGGGAATACGCTTTATTGGTGGAACACTAAATAATGATCCGGCATCCACATGAGAAAAGGTAGTTTTATGAGCATCCAGAGAACGTTGGATATCTTCAGCGCCTTTTAAACGACAATATCCCCCAAGAGGGAAAATATTTATACGATATTCTGTTCCATGTGCATGCCACCGCTTGATTGCCTTTCCCCAACCGATAGCAAATACCTCAACCGATATTCCAGTGAGCCGTGCAACAATAAAATGACCTGTTTCGTGAATCGTCACCATAAGGGCAATACAAAATAACCCGATTATGAATGATATCACTCCACTCATGTAGCCATTCCTTGAGAAATCTTTTCAGCAATGCCCCTTACTCGAGCATCTATCTCAATTATATCCGAGAGAGTACTATAGGTATCAGACCAATCATGGGACAGAGTTTCAACAACGACATCAGAAATAGAATCGAATCGTAGACTATGATTCACGAAATGAGAAACAGCAACTTCATTCGCAGCGTTATAGGCAATGGGATAGCCTTTTCCATATCGAACCATATCAAAAGCTACTTTAAGTAAAGGAAATCGGACTTCATCAGGCTTTTCAAAATTTAACGTCAATGAGGTAAAATCCAGGGGCTTTACAACATCTCGTGGAGGTGTCGCATCTTGAGATAGTGCTGACATAATAGGTAGAGCGATATCTGGAGGAGTGAGTTGTGCATAAATAGCACCGCTATGTAATCGGATTAAAGAATGGACAATACTTTGAGGGTGAATTACCACTTCAATAGTTTCAGCATCAAAACCAAATAGATAGGAAGCTTCAATCACTTCTAATCCTTTATTTGCAAGAGTGGCCGAATCGATAGAAATTTTTGTGCCCATATTCCAAGTTGGATGAGCTACAGCCATTTCAACGGTGATATCTTTCATCTGTTTTTGTGGGAAATTTCTAAAAGGACCTCCGGATGCAGTAAGTACTAAGGTTGAGACTGCTGATTTACCGTGTGCTCCAATGAGTGCAAATAGGGTGCTATGTTCACTATCTACGGGATAGATATGAGAATGGTGTTTTTTCGCATAATCAAATAAGATATCACCTCCCATGACAATACTTTCTTTGTTGGAGAGGGCTATGTCTTTATTGCTTTCAATTGCAGCAAAAGTAGGCTCTAGTCCACTAGCACCTGAGATACCATTAAGAACAACATCTGCATCAGTCTCACGAATCATATTGAGTAGACCCTGTTTACCACGAAACAGTTGCGTTTCTTTTGGCAGTGTCTGCTGTGAAATATTCTGATGATTATCACTGGAAATGCAAATTTTCTTACATCCCCAATCAGATGCAATAGAAAGAAGTGTATCTACCGAGGTATGTGCACTGAGGGCTACAATTTCAAAATTATGAGAGAATTTTTTTAAAGCTCTGAGTGCAGTTGAACCTATGCTTCCGGTACAACCAAGAATAATAACTTTACGTTTGCTATGTTGATGCATGAACAATACTCCTTAGGCAAACAGCTGAATAAGAATAAGAAAGAATGGAGCACTCACCAGGAGTGAATCAATGGAGTCCATGATTCCACCTCTCCCCATGATAACCGTTCCTGAATCTTTCACATTCGCTGAACGCTTGAGAGCTGATTCAATCAGGTCACCTATTGTGCTCACCAATGAAATAGTAATGCCTATGAATATTGCCTCAAAAATTGAAAAAAGGGCACCCATTGAAGGGATACTTACTATCCAGAGTATACTAATAATAACTGAGGATACTAAACCGCCAATGAATCCCGCAAGGCTTTTATTAGGACTCACCGAAAATAGGTTTCTATTTCCTTTTCCTAACCACATACCGAATACATACGCGAATGTATCATTTCCAAAAACAAGTAAAAACAACATGAGTAATAAAAAGGTTGTTTGTTCAAACATAAGTAATTGAATCAGAAAAATTGAAAAGAATCCTGGATACATAATAAGAAACACGGTACGGGTGATACGATTAATACCACCAGAAAAATTATCTTTGGATCCAACGAAAACTTCACTCGCCAAACAGATTGTAAACAAAAGCACAAGGGTTATTGGTAAAAGAGATACTTCAGGAAAAAAAACTTGCTCAATATATTGAATTAGTGGCAGCAGGGTAGGAAGCCAGAAAGGTATGAGTGGTTTATGTTTATCTTTGAAAAGAATTCCTTTTACTTCAAAGCTACCGATAAATACAGCAACTACAGTAAGTAAGGCAAATCCGAGATGATTTCTCTGTGGAAAAAAATAAATTAAACTAAATAGTGCAGGAACACTAGTAAAAGTTAAAATTAGACGTTTAGCAAGGCTGCTCACGATTAGACACCTCCGAACCTACGAGCACGATGCACAAATTCATTACATGCAGACTGTAATTCTTGTGCACCCCAATCGGGCCAGAGTGTATCATAGAAAGCAAATTCGGCATAGGCTGCATCCCATAATAGAAAATTACTCAATCTCTTTTCACCACCAGAACGAATAATTAAATCTACCGGTGGTATAAACGAAAGATCGAGATTATTTCGAATATCCTCTTCAGTGATAGGTGCAGATAATCCATGATTTTCTAACCAACGATTCACAGAGCGAACAATTTCGTCACGGCCTCCATGATTAATGGCTAAGGTAACTGTTATATTTCGAAAATCAGAGGTTGCCTCCTCAGTTGCAATAACCGAATCTCTTGCAGCAGGATATAACTTTTCAATGTCCCCCCGAATTAATATACGAGCACCAACACGTGTATAGAAATCCAGTTCACTGTAGAGACGTGTGGCAAGCAAATTCATGAGGTAGGTAACTTCTTTCTGTGGCCTTTTCCAATTTTCGGTAGAGAAGACATAGAAGGTGAGGTAGGGGATTCCCATCCTCGCTGCTTCGGTGGTAATTCTCTTTGCCGCTTTAACCCCTTCATAATGCCCAGCAGTACGAGGAAGGCCGCGCTTAGTCGCCCATCGGCCATTTCCATCCATGATAATTCCTATATGGGTTGGAAAACTCTCCTGTTGTGCTGCTGGTCTAATTTCGGGGTCAGATTGAATTCCCACAATCAGATTTCCAATATTTCTTTCTCCTTCTCACTTGCCAGATCTGTTATCTGAGCAATGTAGGAGTCGGTTAAATTCTGGGTCTTAGTCTCGAGATCTTTTTGTTCGTCCTCTGAAATATCACCAGATTTTTGTAATTTCTTGATTTCATCTATCGCTTCTCTTCGAATATTACGTATGGCAACTTTGCTTTGCTCAGCAGTTGCTTTTGCATTTTTAGCAAGTTCTTTTCTTCTTTCTTCCGTGAGAGGAGGAAAGTTAATTCGAAGTAATTTCCCATCGTTATTAGGATTTAATGAAAGTTCAGATTTCAGAATCGCTTTTTCAATAGGACCTAATAATGTTTTATCCCATGGCTGAATAACTACAAGTCTAGCTTCAGGTATAGAAATAGATGCTACCTGAGAAAGAGGAGTTTCCTGGCCATAATAATCTACTTTAATTTTATCGAACAAAGCTGCAGTAGCACGGCCTGTTCTTAGTGCACTGTACTCATGAGTGAGAGCAGCAACACTTTTTTTCATTTTCCCTTCACATGTTTCCAAAACGGTATGCATAAAGCACCTCCAAAAAGCAACCGCTCGGTTGTGATTCCGAGCGGTCAGATTATCACTAGCTATTCATCTACTCCAACACGGAAAATTGCATATTCAGTAATAGCAAGTTTTGCTCCAACTTCTTTTGAAAGATTTGCAAGAACTTTTTCCACTGACTGAGAATCATCCTTAACAAATGGTTGTTGGAGAAAACAAATTTCACTAAAGTGCTTATTTAGTTTTCCCTGAACAATTCCTGGAACAACCTTCTCTGGTTTCCCAAGGGCTAAAGTCTGTGTAGTAAAAATATCAGTCTGTTCTTTGACATAATCTGCATCTACAACAGAACTCGATAAATATCTGGGTGAGAAAGCAGCTACATGAAGAGCACAATCAAACGCAAACTCTTTAACAGCATCAAGGGAGAGGACTTCCTCTTTGTCTGATTCAAATTTTACGAGAACACCCAGTGATCCCTCACCATGAACATATTCAGAAACAAGTTGATTCTCATTTACATCCCAAACCAATAGTCTCTTTAAAGACATATTTTCCTTGATTTTAGTAATAAGATCCTGAACTTTAGCCTCTAATTCTGGAACTATGCTTGTGTAGTTATTTGTAATAACGTCGTTGCATAATTCTTTACCAAGAGCAATAAAATCTTTATTACGTGCTACAAAGTCAGTCTCACATGCCATTTCAAGAAGCACTGCTCTGTTATCTTTAACCAGTGTAAATGCACTTCCGTTATTTGTTGCACGACCAGCACGTTTTGCTACTGCTGCGAGGCCCATCTCTTTTAAAATTTTCTCTGCTTGAGCAAAGTCACCTTCTGCTTTAACGAGGGCTTTTTTACAGTCCATCATACCAGCTCCAGTGGCGTCTCTTAATTTTTTTACAATATCAGCGGTAATTTCCACATCTATCTCCTTACAGTATATCTTAGTCTTCGTATAGAACTTCTTCGGCAACTTCAATGCCACCTTCGGTGACCTTAACAGTTTTTACCTTAGACACCTCTTCTTCAGGAGCTTTGGTTTCTTCTTCTGAGACTTCAAAATTTGTGTAATCGGTGTCTTCATCATCGGTAGCAAAAACTACTTTTCCTGTCTCTTCAGCTTCTGCTGCCTTTTCTTCTTCAACAGAATCCGAAGATGCATCAGTGGTCTCAATTTCAGGAAGAGTTTCAATTATTTCAATTCCAACTTCTTTATCTGCATCAACAACAGCATTTGCAATAATTTCAACGAAAAGAGAAATTGCTCTAATTGCATCGTCATTCCCCGGAATAGGATAATCAATGTTGGTGGGATCACAATTGGTATCGACAACAGCAATGACTGGGATACCCAATCTTTTTGCCTCTGCTACAGCAATTGCTTCTTTTTTGGTATCAACAATAAAGATTGCACCAGGCAGATCCTTCATTTCTTTTATACCGCCAAGGTTTTTCTCAAGCTTAGCTTTTTCTTTTAGATGTAAAGCAATTTCTTTTTTTGTATAACTATCAAACGTACCATCAACTTCTTCTTTCTCAAGTTTTTTAAGTCGGTTGATAGATTTTTTTATGGTAGTAAAATTTGTGAGCATACCACCGAGCCAACGATTATTCACATAAGGCATACCACAACGTTTAGCTTCAGCTTCAATAGTTTGCTGTGCTTGTTTTTTGGTTCCAATAAATAAAATTGATTTGCCTTGTTTGACTTGATTACGAACTGCATCATATGCTTCAACAATACAAGCACTGGTTTTCTGCAAGTCAATAATATGAATCCCATTTCTTTCCGAAAAAATGAAGCGAGCCATTTTCGGATTCCATCTTTTGGTCTGGTGACCAAAATGTACGCCTGATTCGAGCAGGCTTTTCATAGTAACTACGGACACAATTCCTCCTGTGACGAAAACTACCATGCTTAAAGCAACGTGTAATCGTCCCCTTCGCTATTTCTCACCTAATGGTGGATATTCCATTCAATCAAAGACTGACTGGTTAAGATAATATGGCAGAAATTGCATCTATTGGCAAGCCCACAACAGTTGTGTAATCCCCAGAAATATTACTGATGAATGATTTCGCAAGTCCTTGTATTCTGTAAGCTCCTGCCGCTCCATACCAGTCATTACCACTTACATAGAGTTCTATGTCCTTTGATGTGAGGGTGTGAAATGTCACAAAAGCCTCATCACTTCCATTAATAATAACATCATGTTTTCCACGAAACGCAGGTAGATACACTGAATATCCTGAACAGACAGAATGGGTTTCACCTTGTAATAACTGAATATAGTAATGAGCATCCTTACTATCCTTAGGCTTTCCTAATAGTTGACTACCATAACTGACCAATGTATCAGCTGTAATAACAGGTAGAGTAGGTGATGGATGCTGAGAAAGGAATGACTCCATTTTCTTCTGTGCTAAGTCCTGTACGACATCTTTTCCAACAGATCCTTCATGGTACTCGTCACTATTCGTGGGCATACTGATGACTGTACAACCTAAAGAAATTAATAGGTCTTTTCGGGCGGTAGACTGTGAGGCTAGAATTACTATAGGTAAAAATCGTGAAATTATATGGTTAGAACCCATATGCCGCTTCCAGCTCATGTATTTTCTCTTGTATTAGGAACCATTGCTCTTCCATCTCTACGTGTTCAGACTCCAACTCCTCTTTTTGTGCAACTAACTTAGTTATGATATCACTATCCGAATAGTTTTTTTCAAGTGACATCTCTTGTAATACTAATGTGATTTCATGCTCTTTGTCGGAGATAGATTCAAGCATCTCTTCAGATTCTTTTAACAGGTTCCTGAATCTATTTTTTGCACGATTAGTCTCTTTCCAGTTATGAACTGAATCTTCTTTTTGATAATCTTTCGGTAGAGTTTCAGTGGGCGCATTATTATCTACTTGCTGTTCAATTGCCTCTTTTTGTTCAAGCTTCCAGGAAAAATACTCATAGTCACCTTCAAATAGTTCAGGTGAATCTTCACTGAGATATAAAATACGATTTGCGATGTGTTTAATAAAATATGTATCGTGAGAAACGAAGATGACTGTCCCTTGATACTGTTTTAGAGCCTCAAGGAGAACCTGTTTTGCATTGATATCAAGATGGTTCGTGGGTTCATCGAGAATAAGCAAGTTTGCTGGATGCAAAAGGATTTTCAGAAGAGCTAACCTGCTTCGTTCACCACCACTAAGGACAGAAACCTTTTTATCTATTTCATCATCGCTAAAAAGAAACGAACCAAGAAGGCTTCGCAAACGAGGAATATCTGATGTTGCTGCAACAGACTCGACCTCCTCAAAAATGGTACGAGATAGTGTGAGCGTCTTGTCTGTCTCCTGTGCAAAATATCCCAATTTTACACCGGTACCGAGAGACACCGTTCCAGAATAATGAGAATCTAGTCCAGAAAGAATGCGAAGTAACGTCGTTTTTCCCGCTCCATTCCTACCCGTAACAGCTAATCGGTCGCCCTTGTTAACCATAAGAGAAAAATTTTCAAATAGCGTTAATGAATCATACCGTTTATCTAGATTGGAAATCTGGACAACATCGTTCCCACTATGTGGGGGATCGGGAAATCTGAATGAGAGTTTTTTTAGGTGCTGAGGAATGCGGATGAATTCAATTTTGTGTAATTGTTTTTCTCTGCTCTGTACCTGTTTTGCTTTAGAGGCTTTATAACGGAATCGTTCAATAAATTTTTCTGTACGTTCAATTTCTTTCTGCTGATTTTTATAGGCCTTTTCCAGTTGTTCTAGTTCCATAGTACGTTGCACGACATACGATGAATAGTTACCGCTATACCGAGTAAGAGAACCATTAAACAATTCATACACTTCCGTTACCGTTGAATCGAGAAAATCTTGATCGTGAGATACGATGATTACAGCTCCTTTAAACTGATTCAAATAGTTGCGTAACCATATTCTTGCCTCAATATCGAGATAATTTGTCGGCTCATCCAATAACATAACATCGGGATCTTCAACTAGGACTTTTGCCAGTGCAATACGCATTTGCCATCCACCACTAAACTCATCACATAGTCGATGGAAATCTTTACGTGAGAAACCCAATCCTTTTAATATCTGTTCTATTGTACTCTCACGGTTATAGTAGGTACTTTTATTGAGAGTTTCTTGAATCGTGTGAAGTTCTTCAAGAAGAGAATCATGATTATCCTCTTCGGTGATATGCATTAGCCGTGTTTCCACCTCAAGTTTTCGTGTCAGTAATAAGGTGAAGCGATTGTACCCTTTTTCAGCTTCTTGATATAACGTGGTTTGACTATGTACAATATCACTCTGGGGCAGATACGAAATACGCATTCCTTTGGATAGAGATATTGAGCCGGAATCACTTGCAATGATACCGCTTATTATTTTTAGGAGAGTCGATTTCCCCGATCCATTCCCTCCGGTGAGCGCAGCACGGATGCCACTCGATAACGTAAGAGAGACTGATTCCAATAAATCACGGTCACCATATGCCAGGCTAACTGATTGTACTTGAAGTGTTCCCATGATCTCCTCTTGCTGCTAGGTGTTGCAGATTCGTGTAGTAACGAGTATGATAAAAGGTATCATAACGGCGCATCGGGATGCAAGGAGTCCTTCTAAGCGTCATATTTTTATGTTGTAAGTTTGGAGGGTCTCCGATGATTTGTTTGGTTCTGACAGGTGGTACAATTGAAGAGAATGTATCGCTGTATGAGCGTAACAAACCCTATGTAGATATAGTGGAATTACGATTAGACCTATTGCACGAATCTTCACGAAGTCGTGCTTCAATCTTCCCTTCACTTGTTGATGTACCGGTAATTCTCACGGTACGACGCCAGATTGATGGTGGAGTATATGAAGGTTCCGAAAGATCTCGTCTTGCATTAATTGAATCTTCGCTTGATGGAGACTTTGCCTATGTGGATTTAGAAGATGATATCAAGCGTTCGGCACCCGAACACAAAGCACGAGAAAAACATATCCGAATTATTCGTTCAAAGCATGATTTCCAGGGAATGCCATCAGATTTATATCATCGAATCGCAAAAATTTCTGCAAAGGGTGAAATTCCAAAATTAGCGGTAACACCTCGCTCCATATTGGATCTCATTACGTTATTTCGAGTGCGAACAGAACTAAAAGATGTACAAGAGAAAATTATTCTCGGTATGGGAGACTATGGATTACCATCGAGAATTCTGTATAAGCGACTAGGGTCATTATGGACATACTGTGCAGATAATCCTGTTGCACCCGGTCAGATTTCACCCCAACAGATGAAGGAACTCTATAGAGCCGATCGAGTAAATGAGAGAACTCAAATATTTGGTGTTATTGGAAATCCAGTTCTACATTCATTCAGCCCCCGTATTCAGAATCCCGGATTTCATGGAATAAATTTTAATGCCATTTATCTTCCTTTTTTGGTTGATTCTGTTCGATCATTTTTCATTCTTGCTGAAATGTTAAAAATTTCTGGATTTTCTGTGACGGTTCCACATAAACAACAGGTGCTGCCGTATTTGGGTAAAATAACTCGTGAAGTAAAACAAATTGGGAGTTGTAATACCGTAGTTCGAGCTAAAAATTTATGGATGGGGATAAATACCGATTATTATGGTTTTATTGAACCACTAGTCACGGAAATCGATAACAAAAATATTCAAAGTGCTCTTGTTATTGGAGCAGGAGGAGCCGCACGTTCTGTTGTATGGGCTCTGAGAAATCATGGATGTAAAGTTACAATAATCAATAGAACTATAGAAAAAGCTCAACAGCTTGCGGAAGAAACTATGTCTTCATACGATAGTCTGGAACATGCTTCATCCTATAGTTCTGTGGACCTTATTATACAGACAACGTCAGTTGGGATGATACCAGATCGAGATTCCGATCCGATACCCGATTTTACATTTAATAGAAATCAGATAGTATATGAAATGGTGTATCGACCCAAATATACGAAAATGTTACAGCGGGCATTGGAGTCTGGGTGCCGGCTTTTATTCGGGATAGATATGTTGGTAAGACAGGGAAAACATCAATTTGAAGCATTTACTGGATATCATTACCCTAAACGCCTTGAGCATTCATTACAACTGGAAGAAGATTGATCGTCGCAGCTTACGCATTTTAAAAATACTTTTTATAGGAATTACACGTTCCTCACCGTGTGGGAGTACGTGAACTCGAACCGATGGTTCTTTTGCAGAAGTGATCAATTCTTTCGCCTCTGTAAGTATGGTACTCGGAACTCCATCATCATCTAATACGTTCAATTCTAATAGATCAACCGAAGACTGTACCGCAGATTTACAGAGATTTATTTTTCCTTGATGATCAAACCCACTTGCTTGTATTGTCTGACTAGGTCCTTGAACTGCTTGTACCTGTGATGGAACTAGTATCAATTTTTTCTCTAATCGTGCAAGCATCTCTTCCTGCTCACTTTTTGAGCGTGCCTTTCCAAGAATATCTTTACGTAATTGATTCTCCAATGATTCTTGTTCAGTAACATGGTTTGGCCGTTCGTTATGTACTGATCGAAGAATTTCATACAATGAATCTTGATTCGAGACAATGTATTTCCAATCGATATGTTCATGCGACATTCGTACAGTCTGAATGTGATTTGTTTCTTTTATACTGCTGGGCAACATGCTGCTGCCTGCAGAAAACAGTATTTTTCTCCATTGTGATTCATCTTTTCGTGAAAGAAGAAATAACCCCTGAGAAATTCGAGCAATGATGTAAGGCTGAAGTTGCGGCAGAGCTTCTATGATACGGGATTGTCGGTCATCTGCTTTCACCACAATACCGTCATATATGGTGATTGAGGCAAATTCCTCTCTCCAGTGTGTTATAAGATTTTTTACCTGTGTGCAAGATTTTCGTGTGAGAGCTTCGAGATAATCACAAATATCATCTACCGAAAGACCGTAATCGAAAGCATGGAGAATCGTATGTTTATTTATCTCATAACTACTTACAATATCTACTTTTCGTACGATAGCTATCATGTGCAGGTAGTCTTTTCCGTCAATTACTGGGAGCATTCCACTATAGGAAATGGTTAAGTCCGAATCCATCGTGGGGAGAAATACTTTTGTTTCGTCTTGGAGAGACTTGTCGCTGCTCTCTAAAGAAATCCCGACTTCTTGTAGGAGTGATAGCATAATAGAATCTTCGAAAAGTGGTATTCGATTCCTGAATGCAGCAATTTTTAGTGCAATGAGTAAATCTTGTTCTGTCGATATATTCAATTTTTGTAAAATGATAAAGAAAGTAGTGAAGAAATCTTGCAGATTATTATATGATGGATAACTTGTTGATTTATGTGTTGTTGCATAGCATTGAAGCCAAGCATTAATACAAAGTTTCATATGAATGATATCGGGATTGAGACTCAAAAATTCTTGTGAAATTGCATGATTTACTGAGATAGTTTTTCCATTTTCTTCAAGAACCTTTTCACGAAATAGAAGCCTGTTGTGATGCAGAATATACTGCTTTTTCATTTCGTCTACAGCACCGAAAATTTGAGTGAGATAGCGGTTCTGCAATACGCGCTCACTTTTTTCAATGTCACCCATTTGTTCATGCATATGAAGGCTGGTGAGCGCTCGAAGTATTGATGTGTGTAGACTGGAACTCACATATCTTTTTCTTGATTCTTTCCCTTCTGCTGTATGAAAAAGTGTTGTAGAAGTAAAACACGTTTTAATTAATTTTTCCTGGATAAGGGGGTTTATAAGAATTTCGTAACGATTATCTGAACTATTGGGGTTGGGTACAAGAAGTAATCGCTCCTCCAGGTTAACAAGGTTCTGCCAAAGCGTTGCATAACTGCGTGTATAGGTGAAAAGTGAACATAGTTCATCTTGCGTTGGAGAACCTATTAAATACGTCGCGAAAAGTATGTGAATATCATCCTCTGAGAGTCGAAGAAACAGCTGTTTTAGAAACTCAGGATTAGTGAACAAGTTAGTAAGTTGTTCAGTAAGTTGAGGCTTATGAAATGGAGTAGGGACTTTACCGATAAAGTTTCGGACGATATCGAGGTATACAGTATCGGATAATTGTGCGAGTGCACGTTCCCAGAGTCCTAACTCACTATGATTTTGCATTAATCCCATACCTCCACATGATACGCGTAACCTTGTTCGGTAAGAAATTTCTGTCTATTAGCAGCAAATTCCTCCTCAGATGAATAGCGAGTTACAAGTGAATAGAAGTGTGAACTCTGCTTCTTTGGACGTAATATTCGACCGAGGCGTTGAGCCTCTTCCTGACGCGACCCAAAAGTTCCTGAAACTTGAATAGCAACAGATGCATCTGGAAGATCGATGGCAAAATTTGCAACCTTGGAAACAACAAGTATTCGTTCTTTTCCTTCTCTAAACCGGGAGTATAGTTCATCTCTTTTTGTATTCGCTGTTGAGCCAGTAATGAGCGGGGCTTCCAATTCCTTAGAAATTGTTTTTAGTTGATTTATATATTGTCCAATTACCAGAATGAAATCCTGTGGATGATTTTCAATTAAATCCTTGACGATAGGTATTTTATCTCTATTTTCGCTTGCTATTCTATATTTTTCACGTTTATTTGCTATTGCATAAGGTATTTCTAAGTCCTGTGGAAGCGGTACACGGATTTCGGTACATTCTGCTTCTGCAATCCATCCTTGATTTTCTAGTTCACTCCAAGGTACATCATATCGTTTAGGGCCAACCAAAGAGAATACCTCATCTTCTCTATGATCTTCTCGTATAAGGGTAGCGGTTAGTCCCACGCGATACACAGCTTGCAGCTCAGCTGTAACCTTAAAGACAGGAGCAGGCAGCATGTGTACTTCATCATAAATAATGAGTCCCCATTTTCCTTCTCGTAAAATTTTCATATGCGGAAAATCACTTGTTTTATCTGGTCGCCATGTGAGTACTTGGTAGGTACAGACTGTTATCGGTCGAATTTCCTTTCTCACACCTGAATATTCACCAATATCTTCGGGATCGATATCAAGTTTGTCGCTGATTTCTGCAATCCATTGATGAACCGCTGCTACATTTGTAGTGAGAATAAGTGTTCGCGTCTTTAATCGGGTGAGCACTTCCATACCCACTATAGTTTTCCCAGAACCACAGGGAAGTACAATTGTCCCATACCCGGTTCCCGGTCCACCATCACCTAAAATGGAATCGGCCGCGATTCGTTGATAGTCACGTAATACAAAAGGAACATCCCGTGATGATACAGGTTTAAAAGAAATTGGAACAGATTCACCTTTCTCGAGGGGTATACGGTCATCCACCGGGAAATTTAATTTAATAAGTTGGAGTTTTAATTCTCCACGCTGGTAACGGGGTACAAGAAATCCATCGGGATGTACCGTTAGCATAGAGAAAATTTGCTTACGAGCCATTATTTCCTTTTTAAAACGTTCCTGCTCAATGGTAAGGAGCCAATGTTCTTGATCACCTTCTAGAGGAAGAAGTTGAATACAACCAAATCGGCTTCCTAGCTCTTTTATATGAAATATTACAGTCTCCGGAATGGCATAGCGAGTCCATTTTTGTAAACGTGATAAAACTTCATGAACACTAATCCCTGCAGCAGCAGCATTCCAAAGACTTATTGCAGAGATTGCATAGGTGTGCACATGTTCAGGAGATTTGATGAGCTCAGCAAATGCAATAAGGTCGTTACGAGCTAACTCAGCGGAAGGAGAATGGACATCAAGCATCATGCTGAGGTCACTTTGAACAATGAGAGGTTTATCTTCCATATTGTTCATACCAAAGAGATAGAAGAGTAATTGCGGTCATTGCCTCTATTACAGGGACAATACGGACACATATACACGGATCGTGCCTTCCCTCAACAACAATAGTTTCTTCTTCATCATAGATATTTAGCGTTTTTTGAGGGATTCCAATTGATGCTGTAGGTTTAATTACGGTACGGAAAAGTAAAGGAGCTCCACTGGTGATACCTCCATACATACCGCCTGCATGATTGGTTAAAAAGCCATTCACATGCATCTCATCATTGTTACGAGAACCGCGTTCATGAGCAACAGAAAAGCCATCACCAAATTCTATACCTTTAGTTGCACCAATTGAGAGAATAGCATGTGCGAGTAATGCATCAACTTTATTAAATACAGGTTCTCCTAGACCGGCAGGTAGCCCGGTGACAAGACATTCTATAATGCCTCCAACGCTATCTTTCTCATCTCGTGCCCGTTCGATCGCCAATTCCATTTTCTTGGCAGCTTCAGAATCAGGGCAACTGACTCTATTTTCCTGAATAACAGAAAGATTTCGTTCTTGAGCAATTTCATTTTCAATTTGAATGGTATAAGCAGTAATTGAAACACCTTTCGATGCAAGAATTTGCATTGCTAATGCTCCAGCTGCAAGACGGGCGGCAGTCTCTCTCCCACTGGATCTCCCGCCACCACGCCAATCCCGTAAACCAAACTTCTTATGCCATGTATAATCAGCATGGCCGGGTCTAAATACTTGAGAAATATCGGTATAATCACCAGACTGCTGGTTAGTGTTACGAATTAATATGGCAATCGGGGTGCCGGTTGTTTTCCCATCGAAAATTCCGGATAAAATTTCAATGGCGTCAGCTTCTTTTCGTTTTGTTCCAAGAGAGTTGCCTCCCGGTCGTCGACGAGCCATCTGCTGATTCAGATGCTCCATGTCAATCTGGAAGCCACTCTCAATTCCATCAATTATAACTCCAATCCCATCTCCATGGGATTCTCCAAATGTTGTTATTGTTAAAGACGTTCCAAAACTATTTCCTGGCATGCTGTTCCTCTTCCCATCAGATTGAGAATAGCTTGAGTAAGGATTTGGCCATTCTCAGCAACTGACTGGTAATCGAACAATCGTACCATATATTCGGAAATCTGCCTATATCGCTCATTTCTACGTGAATACAACTCGTGGAAAGAGGGTTTCGGGTGGGAGGCTGACACAAATGGCGGTAACCCACCTGCCAGAATTCTTTCAAAAAGAATTTCTTCCGATACAGAAAGATAGAGGAGGGTACCTGTTTCTTGCATAAATGATACCAGTGGATCATTATCACAAGCACCCCCTCCTGTTGCAATTATTGCTAGCTCGACGGGGTGTGAATGTAAATCCAGAACAAACTTACGAATTGATGAAAATTCCCTTTCTGCAAAAGCTTCCTGTCCCGCATCACGATAAAATTCTCTCACAGTTTGACCGGTTCCCCGCAATGTTTTAAGCACTAACTCATCACTATCCGCATACACTGTATCGTACGAAGTAGCCAATGCAACAGAGGCAAATTGACCAAGTTTAGTCTTTCCTGAATGTTTAATTCCTACAAGATAAATTATTTTCACAGTGACCTCATGCATAGTCATCAAAGAGGGCAACCCATGCACTTGGGTAACGTACTCCTGATTGTTCAAGTTCAATCCGTATTAGCTTTCTCTGTTGTTTTCGCGATGCTTTTTGGAATTTTCTTAATTCTATACGCTGCATATACCGTGATTCCTTTAAATTTTTCATGGTATCCAGCATATGTCTGTTATCGGGTACAACCAATTTTAAAGCATATCGAAACGTAATAATCATAGTATACCAAAGTACCACTATAAGAAGCGGGAAAATTTCTCGAACACTTCGGTCAGGACTAATCTCAACACGGTAAGAGCCGGCAATCATTCCAGATGCAATCTGTGAAAGGGGAGCGATACTTATATAGAGAAATCCAATTGAGATAACGAGTGGTAAGACCCAAAACCATCCTTGCCTAGAGAAAAGAAACCGCAAACAGGCTGCTGCGGAGAGGAAGCAGAGTAAAGTAGTACTGACACTAACCAGTAGCATGAGCATGGTGAACATGATACCATGGAGGTAACCGATAGGGAAGTACGAATAGGAGAATGGAGATGGCTGCGATCAAAAAATTCGTAAATGAATTATCAAAGGATGTACTTGAGTCAAGATTGACTCCGAGAGATTCCGATGTACGTGGTTCGTATTATCGAGACACCACAGCAATTATTCATAGTTCTCCATTTAGAAGGTTAAAACATAAAACACAAGTGTTTTTTGCTCCAAATAATGATCATATCTGCACGCGTATGGAACATGTTCTTCATGTAGCTTCTATTGCCAGTGCAATTTGTCGTGGACTCGAACTCGATACTGAACTTGCTTGGGCAATTGGAATGGGTCATGATTTAGGCCATACCCCATTTGGGCATGTGGGAGAGCGAATTATCTCTTCACTTATGAAAGAACAGGGGTTAATAGGATTCGAACATGAACTCAATTCTCTCAGGATTGTTGATTTTCTAGCATCTCATGGAAAAGGATTAAATCTTACATATGCTGTACGCGATGGAATCGTCAGTCATAACGGGGAGCAGTTTACTCGTGTAGTTTATCCAGATTTTGAACAGAAGGATCTCTCTTCATTCTCAAGTAGAACACAAGTTACCCCGGCAACTTGGGAAGCGGCTGTTGTACGATTCTCTGATCAAATAGCCTATCTTGGAAGAGACTATGAAGATGCGTGCAGGTTATCAATAATAGAGACAGATGAAATCCCTGCACTAGTAGACGAGCGTCTCGGGAGAACAAACGCACGAATTATCGATAGTCTTGTGAACGATGTTATTGATTCTTCGAATCCAGACACGGGAATCTGTTTTTCTCCTCCAATATTTGAAGCAGTACTTGCTATGAAAGAGTTCAATTATCATGCAATTTATCTATCACCTATGCTTGCGGGATATAGTAAATATTTTTCTCGGTTGCTAAAACTGATAGTTGATTATCTCACCAATCTTCTTAACGAGTATGGGTTCGATGAAAAACGATACATGGAAGAGAAGAATATGTTAGCAGGCGGATTTGGTATTCATATCAATGAAATGAAGGAAGCGTATGAAGCACACGACGGAAATATAGACCGTATACTCTTTGATTATGTAGCTGGAATGAGTGATAACTTCTGTCTTGATTGTGCAAATGAGATTCTTAAACCGGATCATTTAAATGAAAGAATCGAACAGTCAATCACCGGAAAGTGGTTTGATGTAAAATGAATTTGCTTATCGCATTTTATGAGTTATTTGTTCAATTTCTTCAATAAATTGCTCAACATTATCGAAGGCTCTGTACACAGATGCGAATCGTATGTAGGCAACGGTATCAATTTTATAAAGTTGGCGAAGGGCGGCCTCTCCAATAGCTTTTGAGGATACCTCCCGTTTTGTTCCAGCTTTTAATACGACTTCATCCTCAATATCCTGCAATACCTGCTCGATAGTTTCTTGACTGATATGCCTCTTTTCAACAGTAATTCTGATACCGCGTTCAACCTTCTTAATATCAAAAGGCTCCCGTCTGCCATCGCGCTTAACAACCATGAACGGTTTCTCTTCAATACGTTCATAGGAAGTAAATCTATACCCGCAGGCTAGACATTCTCTTCTTCTACGAATAGTCGATCCACTGCTGTTTTGTCGTGATTCAAGAACCTTATCATCCATATGGCCACAATGGGGACATAACACGGTAAAATCTCCTCTGCTTAAGATAAATTACACTATAGCATACAATTGATTTTCTGCACATTAGGACTATCATATTTTCGTTATTCTTAGATTCCCACCAATGTGTAAAAACATTTCTGTCACTAATTTTACAATATTGTTATAAATCTATTGTTAAAGTTCTATTTAGGTGGTAAAAATAACATATATCATGAGTTCAAACTGAGAGGTAACTATGGAATCTGTAAGTAACTCCGTTAAAAGAATAATCGATCGAACTCCTTTTCTCTATGAGATGCTTATTCAAGGTATTCTCAGTTATAGTAATTATGCTGCATCTATACAGGGAACAGTTGAGGAATTGCATGGTAAAGAAGTTAAAACTTCTGCGATTGTCATGGCAGTCCGTCGTTATGCTGAGGAATTGCGAAAGAAAGATACCGACCAGAAGAGCTATGATTTACGGTATGAAATTATGATGAAAACAAATATTTTTGACATCAATCTTGCTCGAAGCGAAACAATCATGGCAAAACTAGGAGAACTCTATAACCTTGTAAGTCCTACATCTGGAGATTTCTTAAATGTAACATTAGGGAGTCATGAAGTAAGCCTTTCGGTAAGCGAAAAATACCTTGACACCGTTGAGCAAGTGCTCACTGGTGAACATGTGTTGCATAAGATGGGTGATCTTGTTGCTCTGTCTCTTGTATTCAGTGGAGATTTCATGTCAACTCCAGGTATTGTGTATGAAGCTGTACGAAAACTTGCATGGGAAGAAATAAATGTGAATGAAATTATTTCAACCATGAATGAACTTACTTTTGTAATACGCCGAGAAGACTCTATGGATGCTTTTACTGTTCTGCAGAGTTTTTTAGGGGGAGTTTAACATGGTTGAAAGAAATCATGTAATAATTACCGGACCAGTCAATTCTGGAAAGACTACACTGCTGTATGCATTGTATTCACGTCTTGATTCTCTTGGTAAATCAATTGGTGGTATCTCTCAGGTTATGCCACTTCCACATAAGATAAAAACGGATTGGGTGTGGAGTGATCAAGGTTCTGGAGAGACTCATGTACTTATGTCCACCGAACAACATGATGATTGGAAAATATTTAAACGATTCTGGTATAATCAAAGTACGTTTGATTGGGCAAGTGCATTACTTTTAAAACAGAGAAGTCAGTATGAAGTACTAACTGTAGATGAAATTGGTCCAATCGAACTTTCCGGTGGCGGGTTGCATGATGCATATTCGACCATTTTGCATACATATAATGGATTACTTATAACGGTCGTTCGAGATAATCTTCTTGAGGAAGTATTGTCATATTTTGGAATTAACAAAGACGATGTGCTGCTGATTCATTCTCAAAAAGAGAAGGAGAGCGAATTAAGAAAGGTGGTTCCTGTTGAATGAATTGTATTGGGCAATAATGCTCATTGTTAATTTTTTTGCCATTATGTTAGCTTTTCGTGTATGGGGCAAACTTGGTCTTTTTATTTGGATACCGATATCGGTCATAGTTGCAAATATTCAAGTTACAAAAACTGTTGTGCTCTTCGGATTGGAAGCGACGTTGGGGAATATTGTTTACGCAACCAGTTTTCTGGCCACTGATATCTTAAGTGAATGTTTTGGTAAAAAAGATGCATCCCGTGCTGTGGCAATTGGTTTCTTCTCACTCATAGTTATGACGATTCTCATGAATTTAGCTCTTTTCTTTCATCCTGCTCCTTCTGACTTTGTTCAAGAAAGTATGGTAACCATATTTGCAATTATGCCTCGAATCGCTCTTGGTAGTTTAGTTGCATATCTCTTTTCACAGATACATGATATACATGCCTTTGCATTTTTAAAAAAGAGATTTCCCGGTAAGAGAACTCTTTGGTTGCGAAATAATCTCAGCACAATGGTAAGTCAACTGATAGATACGATCTTATTCACTTTAATTGCCTTTTTACATGTTTACAGCTGGGACGTTCTCTGGCAAATTATGGTGACAACCTATCTGTTGAAGTGGCTGGTTGCGGCATTAGATACTCCATTTATGTACCTCGCCCGAAAATGGCAAGATTCAGGCATAATTCCTTCACACTAACTTACACTGAATAAGTTTGACATTGTCTCAACAGACTCTTTTGCACCAGAAAGAACTATTCCCTGAAACGGTAATCTATCCTGTAATAATTCATTGGTATACAAAAATGGTGATCCATCTGAATATTGAACCACCATCCCTTGAGAAATCAGAAGAGCATGAGCACCAGCAATATCCCATGCATAACAGGGGACAGATATTGCACCTTGAATATGTGGATGCACGAGTGGTGAAATCATATGGAGAATGTTCGATCCATAACACCGGATCTTACCTTCAAATCGTTTAATTGAGATATATCGGGGTGCATGGGATGCCATTGCAATCTGTTCCAATTTTGTATTTCGTAATCTTGGAAGAAATTTTTTCCCATTTAACTGCAGTTGCTTTCCTGGATCTTGCCGTAAAAACAATCCTTCATCACTACTCAACCCCCATCTTGGAGCATAAACCATTCCTCCAATACAGGATCTTTCTTTATTTAAAATTCCGAGAGAAATACACCAGCCAGGTATTCCCTGACTGTAGACATCTGTACCATCTATAGGATCAAGAATAAAAGTAAGAGGAGCATTTTGCTTATACGGTTGAATGGATTCCTCTGTTACCAAATTTGCATCGGGAAAGAGCGTTAAAATTTCTTGCGAAACCTTCTCATTTATCCATGTATCTGTAGAAGTAAGTACCGATCCATCATCCTTATAATCTCTAAGGATATCTCCTTGAGCTGAACAAGCATAGGTGCCCATTTCATATAATAAACGTGCCAATCTATCAAACGAATCCATTGAATACCTTCCTTCTCTATGATACGGTACTTTCGGTTATGCAACAACATATTGGTCCACTTGTGCAATCCTATATTAAAAATACTAACGCCTACAAGGCGTTTAAACAGGATTGCTCCATTCGTCAGCATATTGAAGGCCTGGAGGGTTATCCCCTTGCTGAGGCCGTCTCGGTGTATGCCCGTTCGTTACCAAAAAGAGTGTGGGCTCTCTGTCCGACCGAAATCTCCGCAACTCAATTATGTAAGGATTTAAAAACTTCTGGAACTCCCTTTATTTATCTTCCTTCAAACGGGAAACGTCTTTATAGTCCATGGGAAGGCACAGATAGAGAGTATGCACAGCTGAAGGCATTCACTGCGATGGAAGAACATCCTTCACGAATTGTCGTCACGCACCTACGAGCATTCGTGTCCCCTGTAGTGTCCAAGTCGTCATTACATAATGCTGAAATGCGTTTACGTATTGGAGATGTGTTTGATTCACCAGGTATCGCTGAAACTCTTGCTGCCGGAGGCTATTATCGATCTCCAAGTACTGCAGTTCCAGGTGAATTTTCAATCCATGGAGAGGTTGTTGATTTTTTCCCCTACGATAGTACCTATCCTATTCGAATATACGCCGATTGGGACCGAATTGAGAAAATCACTTCATTTGATCCTTTAAGCCAAGATACTATAAAAACTCTCGGACATATCACTGTAACCATATTGCAGGAGCATCAACACATTGAAACTGCTCATATAGATACCTACATTGATGCCAAAGATTATCTTTTTTTTCTAGGTAAAGAGCGTTTGGAGACCTCCTTTCATTCTCTCCTTGTTGAAGCTAAAGCATTATTTAGAGAAGCTTTCCTTGTAGATCGTCAATCACTGAAACCTGATCGTGTTGTGCTGAATTATCCCGAATTTTTTGAAAATTGGCATAGGGCAAGTGTTCTGATTGAGGTACGGGGTCAACGGGATGATGCTTTTACGTTTGATGTTGATGGGCCTCAGTCGTTCTTTGGCAATTTTACCATGTTCAAGGAATATCTTTCACAATTACTTGAGAATCGCTATGCAGTAACCATCTATGCCGGCTCGGAGCTCCAACAGAAACGTCTTAACAATATGTTGAGTCAATTTTCTGAACTCTCCATTCTTGATTTAGAAATCAGTGGAGGCTTTTCAATTTCTCGAGAGAAACTTGTTGCAATTTGTGACCATGAAATATTTGGTCGACGAAAACAGGTAGTAAAAGCACTGCATAAAGTTCAGTCATCACCGCTTGACTCCTTCGTTGATTTGAATGAGGGCGATTATGTAGTACATGTGAATTACGGTGTTGGAAAATTTCTTAAAATTGATCGTGTCCATATGTCGGGTAAAGAGAGAGATTATATAAAAATTGCCTACGCAGATGATGAGACACTCTTTGTTCCAATCGAGCAGGCTAACCTCATACAACGATATATTGGAAGTGAAGGGGGAAATCCTCGGCTTGATAAGCTTGGGGGGCAAGGATGGGAAACGAAGAAAGCTCGTGCAAGAAAATCTGCTGAAGAGCTTGCTGGACGTCTCATACAGCTCTATGCCAGAAGAAAGAGCAGCAAGGGGTACCCATTTCCCAAAGACACCGATTGGCAACTGGAATTTGAAGCTTCATTTCCATTTGAGGAAACTGAAGACCAGTTAACCTGTATTGAAGATGTGAAACGCGATATGGAAAGCCCGCAAGTTATGGATAGACTTATCTGTGGCGATGTTGGGTACGGGAAAACTGAAATAGCTCTCAGAGCAGCTTTTAAATCGGTTATGGCAGGAAAACAAGTTGCTTTCTTAGCTCCAACAACAATTCTTGCAGAACAGCATTTTGAGACACTGGTAAAACGTTTGGGGAAGTTCCCCGTAAAAGCTGCAGTGATTTCTCGAATTATTCCGAAGAAAGAGCAACGTGCAATTCTGAAACAGGTATACGAAGGAACCATAGATGTTCTTGTTGGAACACATAGAATTCTGCAAAAAGATGTAATATTTAAGGATTTAGGGCTCCTTATCATAGATGAAGAGCAGCGATTTGGTGTGAAAGATAAAGAGAAGGTAAAGGAACTTAAAGCAAATATTGATTCAATAGCTCTTTCGGCAACACCGATTCCTAGAACCCTCTATATGTCTCTCCTGAAAATTCGAGATATGTCTCTATTAACAACTCCTCCTATACAACGGCGTCCCATTAAGACCGTAATTCGTGAATTTGACATTGCTGCCATGGTACACGCAATCAAATTTGAGGTAGGGCGAGGAGGACAGGTTTTCTTTTTACATAACCGCATAAATACATTAGATGATGTAGTTACTATGCTGCAGAAAGAACTTCCAGAAATACTCGTTGAATCAATACATGGACAAATGGATCCTCAGGCAATTGAAGATATCATGAGGCGATTCATCCACGAAGGGATCCAGGTTCTTGTTTCCACAACGCTCATTGAAAATGGAATTGATATTCCAAATGTAAATACGATTATCATAGATAGGGCAGATAGATATGGGGTATCACAGCTGTACCAACTTCGCGGGCGAGTAGGGCGAAGTGACCAAGAAGCATTTGCATATCTGTTCTATCCCGCTTTAACCGCAATTAACGAGATAGCGGTCAAAAGACTTAAAGTTATCTCGGAACATACTGAACTTGGCAGTGGGTTTAAAATTGCCATGAAAGATATGGAGATACGAGGTACTGGGAATTTACTCGGCAGAGAACAGAGTGGGCAACTGGCGTCTGTAGGGTTAGACATGTACCTAAGAATTCTTGATGAAGCTATCGCAGAACTTATGAAAGAGGGAGAAGTGGAGGAACATCGAGAAGTGTTTCTTGAACTCGATTATTCAGGGTTTATTCCCGATTCCTATATTTCCGAACCTTCCATTAAATTTGATATATATAAGAAAATATCATCAATTACGACTGACGTGCAATTACAAGCATTACGGGCTGAACTTGAAGATAGATTTGGCGTTATGCCTGAGGTTGTGAATAACTTGCTCTATATTGCAGAGTTAAAAATAATTTGTAGAAAACTTCGCATTCAGCACCTGAAAGAACGTAATGGGCAGGTAACTGTTGAATTTTCAAAAGTAAAGGATATTTCCATCGATAAAGTGATGGAGCTCATCCGACTGGGAAACGGAAAAGTAGGCATTGATCAACACAAATTGAATGTTCTCACTCTCCGTACAGATGTGGTTTCATTAAAGGATAAATCACTTTTTATCTTAGAAACTCTTCAAAGATTAGCATAATTGGGGTTTAAAATGGGGATTACTATAGATAGAGTAGAAAGTGTGGTGGAAAATGGAAAGAGGGGAATAAAAAGCTTTGTGCTTCGTGGTACCAGACTCGCTGCATACCAGGAGAGAGCTTTAGAACTATATTCAGATGAATTTGTCATTCCATTTTCACACAGTCAATTAGATTTTTCCCAATTATTTGGCAATGATAACCCAGTTATTGTCGAAATAGGTTTTGGCATGGGACAAACTACAAAACGTATTGCCATTGATATGCCGAATAAAAATTTTTTAGGAATTGAAGTATTTCTCAATGGATTTACAAAATTGCTGCATGAAGTTGGCACCTCTCAGATTGAGAATATTAGACTCATGAGATTTGATGCGGTTGAAGTATTAGAGCATATGATTCCTGATGCTTCAGTTTCTGGGTTTCACATCTTCTTTCCTGATCCGTGGCCAAAGAAAAAACATCATAAGAGGAGACTTGTACAGATTCCTCTTGCTCAACTACTGGCGAAAAAGCTTAAGAGAGATGCCTACATCTATTGCGTAACAGATTGGGAACCGTATGCTTATCAAATGCTGGATGTGTTTAATCAAATTGATTGTCTAGAAAATCCATACAGTGGTTTTGCTCCATCAAGATCCTGGCGACCAACCACAAACTTTGAAAAAAAAGGAATCCAGAAATCACATCCTATTCATGAAGTCTGGGTAGAAAAAAGGAGCTGAGACAATTGCTCAACTCCTTCTATGGTACTTTCTCAAATCATTATAGATTAATTGTCTTCCTCTAATGCTGCTTTAGCCGCCTTAATAACATCGTCAGCAATTCTTCCACTGAGTGTTTCATAGTGATCAAAGTCTATTTCAAAGGAACCAGTTCCACTTGTCATAGATTTTAAATCAATTGCGTAGTTGAGCATTTCGGCTTGAGGAACTTCAGCTTTAACCATCTGAATTCCGCCACCAATATCTTCCTGCCCAAGTACTCTTCCACGTTTTCCACTTAAATCACTCAGAATATCACCTAAATAAGCATCCTCCACATACACCGATAGTTTCATGAAAGGTTCGAGCAATAGCGGTCCCGCTTTTTCAATGGCTGCTCGCATAGCACCTTTCGCAGCAAGTCGGAATGCCATTTCAGAAGAATCGACAGGATGTTCTTTTCCATCAACTATGGTAATTCCAATATCTACCAGCGGATAGCCCGCTAAAAATCCTTCATGCATTGCATCCTGTAACCCTTTTTCAATTCCAGGCATGTATCCTTTAGAAACAGATCCACCCTTGATAGCATTAGTGAATGAATAATACTCTCCACGTGGTAATGGTTCAATCTCAATGAGCACTTTTCCATATTGTCCATGTCCACCCGACTGCTTTTTGTGTGCATACTCGACAACACCCGATTTCTTTGTAATTGTCTCTCTGTACGCTACACGCGGTAATTTTGTGTTGATAATGATTTTTTGTTTCTCTTTAATCTTATCGAGAATCATGTTGATATGGAGTTCACCCATACCGCTGACAGTAGATTCTTTAGTTTCCTCATTAAATGCAGTCTGGAATGTAAGATCTTCTTCAGTAATTTTATGCAACGCTTCATTCATCTTGTCTTCAGATTTTTTATCGCCTGCTTGGATAGCAAGTGAATATACTGGACTGGGTAATCGCAATGGTAAGAATTGATAATCAGCATCACCTTGAACAAGAGTAGCTTTTGTATACGTGATGTTGCTTTTAGCAATGACTCCAATATCCCCAGCCTCGAGAGCATCTACCTCAACAAGCTTTTTCCCGATTAGACGATATACTTTTCCTGGACGCTCTTTTTTTCCCATTTCTGGATTTGTAAGATCGGTATCGCCGGCAATTTTACCTTGAACCACTTTAATATACGATAGTTTTCCAGAAAATTGATCAATAGTGGTTTTGAATACATATGCCGCCGGACTTCCCTCTGGAGAAAATGGGAATTCAGATTCTACAGTATCCTTTACAATAGTTTCCGTACATGTTAACGGGTTCGGAAAGTTATTTTTAATAAATGTGAGAAGGCTTGAAAT
>Ga0334901_1000870_pt1 | contig 36990 bp, 37 predicted proteins | sample GraSluR3_MG_3_FD_207216 | JGI IMG/M metagenome (GOLD analysis project Ga0334901, IMG submission 207216) | Sludge microbial communities from methane-producing bioreactor in Wageningen University, Netherlands - Granular Sludge_15_08-R3 | ecosystem: Engineered > Bioreactor > Anaerobic >...
CTATAGGACATAAATCACATTCCCGACTTCTTCAATCGGGTTTAAATGTACAAAAGTGTAACAGATGTCACATTCCACTTCTTACTTTACAACTTCCATAGCATACTTTCCCTCTTAGCTAATGACAATTTTGTGAACAAAATATGGCGCATTTTTTTCTGTTTTGTGACAAAGCTCATGAAATCCATTGGCCTTACTGACCTAAATTCAATTTTTTCGCTTTCTCAAGACTTTCCGGCCATAGGAATTCTGTTTATAAATACAAAAAGATCCGGCATCGCTGCCGGATCCAGATTAATTCAAGATTCATTAATCTCTTTTGTTAAAGTACGCATTCAATTGTCCGCGGATCATGCGTTCCCTCAGCTTATTATCATAACGCTTGCTCTCTTTTTTCTGCATTTCTTTACGTAGTTCGGAAGTCTGCATACCGTCTTCCATTTTATTGGCTATATCCATAAGCGCTTCCACATCTGAAAAAGAATACTTTCGGTTTCCTCGCTCTGTTCGTTCAGGAAAAATCAATTTTCTTTTTTCATAATAACGGATTTGACGTTCGCTGAGACCTGTAAGTTCACAAACAGTTCCGATCGTGATGACTTTCTTGTACAAATAAGCGTCTTTTGGAGAATGCGTCGCCATTCATTTATCATCCTCTCTTCGCAACCAACATGACTCATTAATCACGAAACAATTTTGTAAGATAATATTACATCATTATTTCCCATACATCAATCGGCATGTGAGAATTAATGACAAATGAATGGACGAAATAATTCATCCCGTTTAAACTAATAGATGGGTTATGTACGACGAATGGCTATAGGAGGCTTCTCAATGGAACAGGAAAAAGCGGCAAGTTTAGCAAAACGCATTATTCAGCTTGATCTGAAACGTGACGAATTACTGGAAGAATTAATTATGGTCAGCGGTAATGAGGCACTTGAACTATTAAGGCGTGTCCAAAATGCATAAATAAATTTCTTTACCTGCTCACGTGTGATCGAATATTTTTATAAAAGACAAGAGGTGTGGGTGATGACTGATACACTCACAAAAAATTACGAAGAGAAGAAGAATAATCTCATCGGCAAGATGCTGGATCATGGGATTTTTAAATTTAAAAATCATCAACTCTATGAGCTCTCCTTAACCGAGCTCGAGATTGCTTACAAAAGGTATTTGAAAGATAACTCATATATGAAATAAGCCAGAGGGCTTCCGCCTCTGGCTTATTTTTTCTCAAACCGTTGTGCATGGCCAATATGCAGCATCTTCTAAGCAAAAACGAAGTATCCACGGCCATGGTCCGTACCCTGATTGGATATTAATATGCCCTTGCTCAGGAAAAATCAAACAAGGCACATGAAAGTCAAAATACTGTTTCATTTCCTCTTGGGGCAGAAAGCGGTCATTGGTTGATAAAATTAGTAATGTTTTCTTTGCAATGCTCGGTAATGAAGCTTTATCTTTTGGAAGCGGAAAAAAGTTTTGAATTTCTGGGTTGTCCAAATGCTCAGATGGCGGACAGACCATGATTACTCGATCGACCTTTCTTGCGTTATGCTGTGATGCATAATGGATCCAAAGGATACAGCCCAGACTATGTGTCACCACTACCAAGGGTTCATCTTTAGGAATCTCATCTATGGTCTCTTCAAGACAGTTGATCCAACTTTCTCTTACCGGATGATCCCACTGAGGAAATTGAGGAAACCAGACACGCTCTCCCCTTTTTTTCAATTCTTTAGTCAGCCACTCTTGCCAATGTCCGCTCGTACTGCCGCCAAGCCCATGTAGCACAAGAAAACAGGTCATATTCAGCACCTCATCAGTTAATTACGTTACCTCATAAAGAAAAAATTTTCTTGCCGAGTCCTTGGACACCGGCTGAACTCCCACATTATGTACAACGACATGCACGCAGTTAGCGGAAGTTTCTTCGAAGTTCTTCTTCTCTTTTCTTATACTAGGCACCCGCTAATTTCTTACTCTTTTGCGTTTTCTTTTTGTATTAAAAATCCGTTTAATACATTATATCATCAAATAAGCGGATCCAAGAGATCCGGATCCGCTTATTTTCTATTAGATTGCGAAACACGTTTTTCTTCGTCATCTCTTACTCGATGTGCAAGTCGGCTCGAAGCGTCCGCTGCAATGCTTGCAATCAAATCATCAAGGAATGTGTTGACTTTGCCCTCTTTTTCAAGATCCAGTCGGCCGATGATTTTAGGCTTCACTTTATCCAAATAGCCAAAAGTCGTAGCTGCAATACTGCCGAAACTGGACACAGCACCAAGCGCAATCGTTTCATCTACGCCGAACAAGCCTTCATCCTGATCAACAAGTGACTGCAAAGGTTCAGACAACAGTTTTTTTTCGGCAAGACGATCCAGTTCTATTCCTACGAGGATTGCATGCTGCAACTCTCTTTTGGCAAGTACCCCTTGAACATTCTCCACACATGTATCAATCGTCAATCCGGACATAAATGGCTTCTGTAAATCCAAAACGATTTCAGCAATGTCCTCAACGGTGACACCACGCTCGGCCAAAGCTGCTTCAACAGCATTGGCAATGGCCTGAGACGTCACTCTTTTTTTATGTGCCGAATAAAAGGTAGCACCCTTCGGCAGCCCCGGTGCGTAGGTCATGCTTTTTGAAAAAGGTTGTTCATTCATTCATCTTTTCTCCTTCCAAAGACAGATCAAGACTCGTCATTCTGTTCATTATTGAATTTTTGCATACGGCTGATTCAGCCGCTCCAAAACAAAATACGACCGAAAAGAACGTATAAGGCGCAGATCATTCATTAGGATTATTAAAGAAAGCACCAAAACAGTCGCAATAGGCTGATCTATACTGCTGAACGCCCAAAATTGCGTAATCCGCCTTCTTTCATTTTATGCTGAAGAACAAAAAGAAATGACGGAAGACTGACAAAGTCACAAAAGTGTTGTAAAAAGCACGTCAAAATGGTTTGCTCGCTCATCGAGAGACTGCAACGTTATCATAGCGTAATCACCCTGTCCAAGCAAGGACGAGCTAAAAACGGCTCTATTTCTGTATGAGAACCTTGATTTTCTTTTTATTCACAAGACACGTGCACTATTTATTTTGAGATCATTTTTTCTTCCGTAATCGTATAAAATCTGTTGCTTTCTCTAAAACTAAATGAGCTTTGCTGCCAGCATGACAGCTGAATCCGGAAGGTGGTATGCGCCCATGAAGGAATTTATCTCCATTTGCATTGAATTAAGTGTCGGATTGTTCGCCCTGCTTCTTCTTACAAAAGTTATGGGCCGGGCATCAATGTCTGAGTCGACTCCCTTTGACTTCATTTCAATGATCGTTGTTGGTGATTTTGTCAGCGATGCAATCTATGATCCGCAAACTCATGTTTTCAAGGTTATTTTTACGATTCTGTTTTGGGGGATTTTGATTTATCTTATTGATATTATTACATTGAAATACCATCAATCACGCGGTTTCTTCGAGAGTCAGCCCGCCTTAATAATCAATAAGGGGCAAATAGATCGGAAAATAATGAAAAAAAACCGTATCGACATGAATCATCTGCAAATGCTTCTACGGGATCGGGATATTTTCTCGTTGCGTGAAATTGAATTTGCTATACTGGAGCCGAACGGTAAAATCTCCGTTATTCGAAAATCAGAATATGAACAAACAAAGCGCAAAGATTTGAAACTCGCTGACGAAGCGGTATCTCTTCCAATCACATTAATCAGTGACGGAACGATTATTGAGAAAAATTTGCCTTTAATCGGTAAAACAGAAGCGTGGCTAATTGACGAGCTGAAAAAACGCTCCATTGAGGAGCCAAGTCAAATCATGATCGCCGAATGGCGAAATGAGGACGGGCTGTTCCTTCAAAGGATACATTCTTAAACCCCAAAAGGTGTATCACTATTCCAACATTTGACCATCATATCCTATGCCATTCAGTCGATATCACTTTTCTGCTCATGAAACGATGTGTTCACAACAATTTCATTACCGCACCTGACCTTATACACATTGTCTCCAAAGAAAACAAAGCACTCAATGCGTACAGAATCCAAGTAGCTGTGATCAATAGGTATTTGAAAATTAGTAAACGCCGTCGATTGCCTTGGATTTATAACGAGTGAATCAGATGGCCTCACCCATATTTCCCCAGACTCATTCTTCTCGCTCCCATCCTCCGTGTCCAAAATTACCCAAACATTTTCTTCTTGTTCGCCTTCCGCTAAAGGCAAATCTTCTTCGTGAACGACATGCCCTTTTAGTGCAGCAATATCTCCCGGATGAAAACGGAAGCAGATCGTTGGCGTATCCAGAGGCAGCGAGCCTGTATTTTCAATGAGCACATCCCCTTGAATCAAGCTTTTCCTCCCGTTAAGAATCCAAACGTAATTAATATAGGAAACAGCTCCGTATTTTACTGGATGATGACTGTCCGCATTTGGAACGGGGGCCGTCTCTGTTCGTTTGCGCTCGTTCTTCAACCGATGTTCCAGTATGGCCAGCCGTTTTTCATAGACTTCAATGCGTCTGTTTTTATCATTAATTTCTGTTTGCACTTCACCAAGCAAGCGTTCATAACCTTGGACACGGCGATGATATTCATCACTTGATAAATCAGATTTCGACCGCTGATTCTGCTTCATCATTTCAATGGTTGCTTCAGCGGAATCAAGCTTTTCCTGAATCTCTTGTTCATGCTGTTTCAGAGTCTCATAATCCTTGTTCAAGCTGGATAGTTGGTGCTTGAGCTTCTCATAACTCTTGTCAACTGCTTTTGTTTTTGCTGTTTTTTCATCCAGCTCTTTTTTTAACTGTGCTACTTCTTCCTTGGCGAAGATCATGCTTTGCTCCAATTTTAGCGCCTTATTCCGATAAAATTTCTGCCTGTCTTCCAATGAAGCTATTGTTAACATGTCCTTTTGGCTGGTCATGACTGGCGCCTCCCGAAAAATGTCATCACTGAAACCAGTATATGAAGGAATAGCTCGTCCATTGCTTGCTCATCTTTTTTTCTACTCAATGTGTCAGTTTTGAAGAAAAGTAAATAAAAAAATAGAGAGTGAACAAATCACTCCCTACGTCCAATCATGCTTAGCCGAGATTTATTTTGATATTTCCTTCGTCTACTTCGACCAATCCAGTCGCAAATGTTACTTTTCCACTCTTTTTATTAATAAGCTTCAGACTGAATTTATCTTGACCGTTTCCATCAGCCAGATCAAGTTCAAATCCTACTTCTTTATCATCGGCATGACCGACGCCGGAAATTTTTAGAATAGAATAGCCATTCTTTTCAAAAGCATCAAGTGAAGAAGGATCAAAGCGGTCAGCCTCAAATGTAAAGTCCTTATCATGCTTGTCATCATCAAGATCTTTGTATTTGAATTTTAGACTGCTTTCATCAAGATCATCACTGTCAATTGCGACTTTGATCGCTGCACGGCCATCGTACTCACATTCATCAGTTACGGGACCGGATGCTTCTCCTCGTGCACTGACCGTATGATGCTTCCTTGGGAAGATATCATCGCATTCTTCTGGAAAATCAGGTGTCGGGCACGGATCATCGTAATCCGGATCATCTACGCGGATATCATTGCCACGCGGTTTGCAGAATTTAGCCTGAACAGACAGTTTAACCTCTGCCTCAACCTGAATATCAGCACAGAAGAATACTTTCAGTCTAATAAATGGCGGGAACGGTCCATTGAGAATAACCGCATTATCTAGAATGCGTGCTGAGATTTTCGATACTCTGCAAAGAAGATCCGTTCCTTTCGGATAGCAAAGCGCAAACGGCTCAAGAGCGCTGACATCCGTTTTCAGTTTAGTGACCACTTCTCCCTCTCTGTCGACAACAAGAACAGTAATTGTTGCCGTGAACAGAATAGTGACAAGCTGAGCACTCACTTCTTGCCCATAAAGATGTCCTTCTACAGATTGTTTGCCGCCAACCTGCTCGCAAAAGAAATCTTTATGCTCACCTTTTTTTACCTCACTATTGTCGAGCGGAAATAAAGGCGGAGTTTTCGGTGTTTTAACCACTACGCGCAGTGGTCTTCTACTTGGGTCGGCCAAAGCGCATTCAATGTCTTCAAGCTGCGCTTCAGTAAACTGAAGTTTTAATTTTGTACCGATTTTGTCCGTAACCCAGTCGTAGACCTTGGGAACTCTGATACATTCATCCTTAAGCCTGCTTTTTGGCTTGGAGATTAGTTTACTTCCCATTTAAAACCTTCCTTTCTGTCAAATGTAAAAAAACATGGTTGGTTGTTTCCCTACATAGTATGGGTATGGCACGGGGATTGGCACAATTATGACTGCCCATTTTTTGTGCGGATAACTAGAAAAGTTCAGGGAACTGTTCAACTAGTGACGATGATCATCCGTAATAATTTTTCTCTTGGAGCAAAAGGTACGGATGGTCGCCTAAATAATATAGGAGGTGAACGGCTTGAATAACAATCATGAAGTTCAGGGAGAAAAGCAAAAGCTAAGTTCTATTCGGCACGTAAAATGGCCGACATGGCCGAGTAAGAAAAAAACTGCATCTCATCCAGAACAGAAGCAGCTAGCAGAAAAACAGCCTCAGATCGATGACCAGGAAAATCAAATTTCCCCTGCATTTGATGAACAAGATCCAGAATCAAGCAGTGAATCGATCCATCCTTTTCATCATGAGGAGGATGATCTGCATTCCGTCGAAATTGATCCTTTCCATATTAACAACGATGATCGCCCATACGATCCGCCGCATTCTGAATAAAATGATGAAGGACAAAGAAAAAGGAGATGCGTTCGGTGATTAGAGAAGAAGCTGATGAGCAAATTCATGAGAATCAGCAAAAAAACAAAGCCGATGATTTTTTTGAAGCCCCGAAGAAAAGAAAAAGCAGTTGCAGTACTTGCGGTCACGTCACTTGGCGGCCAAAAAACAATTAAAGAAAGAAAAAACGGTACCCATTCTCTCTATAGAGAAACGGATACCGTTTTTTTCTGTTCCACAAATAAGAAAGTGAAATTTAGTATAAAGGTAATCATGAATACGCCCTATGCAAAGTCATGAAGCTATTCAGATGCTAATGATGTTGAAACCTGCATCAACATGGATGGTTTCACCGGTAATATTCTTAGAAAGATCGCTGAATAGGAAAAGTGCGGTATTGCCGACATCTTCAGGACTAATCGAGCGGCGAAGCGGTGCTTTCTCCTCAATAACCTTCAAAACACCATTGAAATCAGAAATTCCTTTTGCCGAAAGTGTACGGATCGGTCCGGCAGAAATGCCGTTCACACGAATATTATCCTTGCCAAGATCATTTGCCAAATACTTTACACTTGCATCCAAGCTGGCTTTTGCTACACCCATAACATTATAGTTTCTAACAACGCGTTCGCCGCCGAGATAGGTCATAGTGACAACGCTTCCACCCTCAGTCATCAAGCCTTTTGCTTCTTTAAGCACAGCAGTTAATGAATAGGCACTGACATTCTGCGCAAGCAGAAAACCGTCACGCGTCGTGTTCATATAGTCGCCGTCAAGTTCTTCCTTTTTGGCGAAGGCGATGCAATGAGCAAGTCCGTCAATTTTGCCGACATCTTCTTTAATTTTTGCAAATGTCGCTTTGATCTCTTCGTCAATCGTGACGTCACACGAATAGAAAAGACTGTCCTTCCCATCAAGTGTTGCCGCCAGCTTTTCCACAGATTCGCGAAAGCGTTCGTTATTGTACGTAAAAATGAGTCTAGCTCCGGCACGATCAAGTGCCTGCGCAATACCCCATGCGATGCTGCGTTTATTAGCAACACCCATAACTACATATGTACGCCCTTTAAGCGTTAATTCCATGTCCAATCCTCCCTATAGATCACGTCAATCCAATGGCTATTATATCATGAAAGAACGCCTGCGTCCTTTCATGCTTAGGTCCGCAGTCATTGATTCTCAAAATCCGCTAAAAAAGAGAATGTATAATCGAATACTTGTATAGCCCTTGCATTCAGAAATACAGTATATCTGCATTTTACTTGATCCATCTAAATGTTTCTTTTTTTCATGCTTTACGCTATCATGATTAAGTATTACCGATGTATTACTATAAGTTACCTCCACGAAACTTTTTTCAGAAGAAGGACAGACTCATGTTGAACAGAGATTCCCTTGCAAAAATAGATTATACGTTGTTTTTTATCATTTTCTTGTTCGCCTGCATCAGCTATTTATCAATCTCTATGGCTCCGCTCAAATCCGGTGCGCCTGCTCTAAGCATGGCTCACCGTCAAATTGCATGGTACATTGTCAGCATATTCATTGCTATTGGTATCATGTTCTTTGATTATGATCGTCTGAAACGGATGCACTGGATTTTTTATGGAATCGGAATGGCACTGCTTTTAGGTCTCACCTTCGCCCAACTGGGTGTGCCGATTCCAATGGTCGATAAGTCTCACGGAGCCATGAGCTGGTATGCGCTCCCTGGTATCGGACAGCTGCAGCCTTCCGAGTTCATGAAATTATTTATGATTGTATCCATAGCTACAACGATTGATAAACATAATGAAGAATATTCGATTCGAGGACTAAGGGAGGACATGCTGCTGCTCGGCAAAATTGCGCTTGTATCCTTTCCTCCTTTTATGCTGGTCTTTGCTCAGCCGGACCTTGGAACCGCACTCGTCATGTTCAGTATCATCGTTTCCATGACCTCGGTCAGCGGCATCAATTGGAAACTGATTTTAGGCATTTTTGCATCGATTATCTGTGGATTAGCTTTTTTCGCCATCAGCTGGTTCCACTTTCCTGAAATCATTAATATTTTCCTTAAATCGCACCAAAAGGATCGTTTTTTAGCTTGGCAGGATCCGCAGCGTTATTCTTCTGATGTAGGCTACCAGTTGATCCAGTCTCTTAAATCCATTGGTTCCGGAGAATTTTTCAATTACCGGTTTAACTCGTCAATTACCTTGCCTGAGTCCTATAATGACTTTATATTCGCTGTAATTGGCGGGAGTTTCGGTTTCATTGGCGCGGTAACGGTCATCTTGCTGTTCTTTCTGTTTGTTTCCCGAGTAATCAAAGCAGCTGTTGAAACGCACGACCCATTTGGAAGTTATATTTGTACCGGGATCGTCGGCATGGTCATGTTTCAGGTATTTGAAAATATCGGCATGACCATTCAAGTCATGCCCGTCACCGGGATCACCTTGCCTTTTCTAAGTTATGGAGGAAGTTCGCTGCTTGCCAGCATGATCTGTGTCGGTATTGTTCAAAGCGTACGAATGCAAACACAAAAGTTCATGTTTTCCTAACAGCCGCGGTCAGCGGCTGTTTTTTTTACAAGCAGTCAGCGGCAAAATGATAAGAAATATCAGCAATGATTCGTTTAAAGTAAGTTGGGAAAAATAGTATTGAATACGTAATTGAGGGATGATATACATGTACGATGTGATTGGTGATATCCATGGCTGTCTCACAGAATTTACTCAATTGACAGAGAAACTCGGTTATCGATGGGTACATCAACTGCCCATCCACCCTGAGCAAAGAACACTTGTTTTTGTCGGCGATATCACGGATCGCGGTCCGTCTTCCGTTGAAATGATCCGAATTGTTGCCAATTTAGTAGAGCAAGGGCTTGCCTTGTACGTTCCCGGCAATCACTGCAATAAGTTGTACCGGCTCCTGATTGGAAGAAACGTACAGGTCGCGCACGGACTTGAAACAACCGTACAAGAACTCAACCAATTGGACAATCGCCATCGTGAACAGATATCGGAACAATTTATCGCACTCTACAAAAAATCGCCGCTGATTCTTTACCTCGATCAGCAGCAATTAGTTGTTTGTCATGCAGGCGTGCAGGAAAATAATTTATTTAAACCGCTCACGAGTGCGATGAAATCCTTTGCTCTGTACGGTGATACTACAGGAAAAAAAGATGCAAATGGACTTCCTGAACGGCGCGATTGGGCAAGACAGTACCACGGTAAACCTCTGATTGTATATGGCCATACTCCGGTGGTGAGACCGCGCTGGAAAAATCATACGTTGAACTTAGATACCGGATGCGCGTTTGGCGGTATGCTGAGCGCACTACGCTATCCAGAAATGAAACTGGTTGCTGTTCCATCCTCCATGCCGCGAATCTCGGATCGCTTCAGATCGTTTCCAGATTGATTGGATTTGCTAGAAGTGTCTGCATATCGTCTGGACACTGTTTATGCAGATGGATCGGCTCGCCGGTAAACGGATGTATAAAGGAGACTTCAAAACTATGCAGTGCCTGTCGTTCAATCCGCTCTAACGTTCCACCATACAGATCATCACCCAAAAGCGGATGCCCAATTGATGCGAAATGAACACGGATCTGATGTGTTCTCCCGGTCTGCAGCCGCACGGCGACGAGTGTCCAGTTACTATATCGCTCAAGCACCTTGTAATGAGTAATTGACCGTCGACCATTCTGCCAATCGACCATTCGCTCAATTGCACTTCCCGCACGGCGGCCGATCGGTGCATCGATTACACCCTGATCCTGGTGCACCGTTCCCTCGACACATGCCAGATATCTGCGATGGATTTCTTTCTTCTTCTGCATCTTAAAAAAGCGCTCATGACTGAAGCGATGCTTGGCAACTAACATCAAGCCGGATGTGTTGCGATCCAGTCGATTAATAATATGGACGGTTGACGCAAGATTTTCTTCTTTAAAATAACGCAGCAAGCCGTTTGCTAACGTTCCGGACGGATATTGATGAGATGGAATAACAGGTATTCCTGCCGGTTTATTCACAATGAGGACAACATCATCTTCGTATACAATATCGAGTGGCATTGACTCATCGGAAAGAAACTCACTCGGCATCTCCGGTGGAAAGACAATGGTTAGCTTCTCACCCTTCTGAAGTACATGACGCACGGAACGTTCCTCACCGTCAACTAGTAATTTACCGCCTTTATATTTAATTGCGGACAACGCACGCCGTGATACTTTGATTTCTTTTTTTAGATAATCGCGCATAACCATTCCCTGTTCAGCAGAACTCATGGTTTTCACTATGGTATAACACTGCTTCTCCATTTTATTCGGAACCATATATTCCTCATTCACGTCCTTATCTTAGATAACTAGCCAATAAACGAATCACGTACGCGGCGCCAAAATGGAAAACGGCGAAAACGAGCAAAGCGGATTTTTTCTTCTGCGACGCCAAATTCAATCTGTTTCACTTGATCATGGACACTTGATAAATGATCCACTGAAAGAGTAAAGGATTTGTCCATGACCGGCATGACCTGACAACGGTGATGCTCAGGCATTATGAGTGGTGAGCCCACCGTTCGATAAACCCGATTATTAATCGATGCGATCTCAGTCAACTGGATTGAAGAAAGTGAGGGGTGAATAATCGCTCCGGACAGTCCCTTGTTGTAAGCTGTGGAACCTGTCGGTGTAGAAAAACACAGCCCATCTCCTCTAAAACTCTCAAATTTTTCACCCTTGATCATCACATCCGCAACAAGCAGCCCTTCAACACTGCGCACCGTACATTCATTTAATGCCAAAAAATGTTTCGATTGTGTACCGTCCATGAAATCAACGGCAATACGCAGAAGTGGATACTCAACCATATCGAAGCTTTTTTCAATAACTGATTGAATAAGGCCGTCAACCTCTTCAGCGGTCCAATCGGCATAAAAGCCTAAATGTCCGGTATGCAGCCCTACAAATGCCGTTTTACTCAAGCGATCAGAATAGCGATGAAAAGCCTGAAGCAGCGTACCGTCACCGCCAACTGAAATAACAAGGTCCGGTTCCATGTCATCATAGATGAGCTTGTGCAGCGTCAATTGCTCAAAAATGCGCTTCCGCAACGCAGAAGAGAGCTCATCTCCTCTTTTTTCAATCGCAAATTTTTTTAAGCTGCCAGCGGGAACACTCTTTATGTACCGCGGTTTTTGTTCCATCTCGCCATAACCTTCTTCCAACTTATTCATTGCGGATCTACGTCCTGCTCTAAGGCTTATTTTTCTTCATCAGCGTTTTTCTGAAGAAAACGCAGCTGGGCTACACGAATTTCATCTCTAATTTGGGACATCTCCTCATCAAGACGAAAGGCAGCCTCAGCGGCACTGAGCAGCCTTTTTTTTACATCAATCGGTATTTTCCCATTATATTTATAGTTCAATGAATGCTCAATCGTCGCCCAGAAATTCATTGCCAGCGTGCGTACCTGAATTTCAACCAAGATCTTCTTCTCACCGCTCACTGTCTGCACAGGATACTGAACAACAACATGATAAGAACGGTAACCGCTTTTTTTCTTCTCATTGATATAATCACGTTCTTCGACCACCACTAAATCCGTGCGGCCACGAATCAGTCGTACAACCCGGTGTATATCATCCACAAATTGGCACATGACACGTATCCCGGCAAGATCCTGCATTTGTGTATTCAACTGAGCCAGCGGCATCCCTTTTCGTCGCGCTTTCTCCATAATACTCGGTATCGGTTTTACTCTGCCTGTAACAAATTCAATCGGTGAATTTTCCGAGGTCACCTCATAAAGATCACGATAGCCGCGCAATTTAACTTTAAGTTCATCTACTGCTTGCTTGTAGGGCGCAAGGAATATATCCCACTCCATTCCAATCACTCCATCTGGTCAAAGACAAGAACAACGTGTCGTCATTAATGCTGCTCGTCCACCTGAAAATTTACTTCGGTCTGTTGTTTCTTCACACCCATTATGTCATAATTTAGAGGAAGTTACGAGTATCTGCTTTAGCACCATAGATGAGGGCGGGGCGTAAGACAAATGGCTCAGGAATTGGAAATTGAATATAAGAATATGTTGACAGGTGATGAATTTTCCAAACTTTGTACGGTATTTGGACTGAAAACAACCTCGTTTTTCAAACAAGTAAATTATTATTTTGACACCCCCACCTTCGCTTTGATGAATAAAAAAACGGTCCTGCGTATCCGAGAAGTCGGAAAACAGCATGACTTTACATTAAAACAACCGCATAACGGCGTTATTCTTGAGACTCATCAAGAGCTTGATGATGAAGAAAGCCGATCCATGATCCAGCTTGGGATCGTTCCTCCCGGTGAAATCGAACAAGCGATCACAAAAGTAGGCGTGGATGCAGATCAGCTTGTGCTCATTGGCGAATTGACAACGAAACGCTGTCAATTCCCCTACCAATCCGGTAAATTGTTTCTGGATCACAGCTTATACTTAGATCATAATGATTACGAGTTAGAATATGAAGCGGCAGATCAAGGTTCAGGATCGGACATCTTCAATACATTGCTTCTTGAACACTCAATACCCCGCAGGGCATCAAAAAGTAAAATGATTCGTCTTTTTCAAGCGACACAGGAAAAAAGGAGCTGAACCGGCAATGTCTACTGACACAAACACACTTGCCCAACTTCTATCCATGTCGGTCATGTCCGGCAATCAGATTTTCTCTGATCAATCCAGTACCTCGTCCGTACAAATGAATACTCAAAACTCAAATTTGTTCGGCACATTGCTTTCATTAATGATGAATATGGACAGCACAAGTACATCGGGCAGCAACGGATTGAGCAGTTTGAACACTAATCTTTTAAGCCCAGCAGCAATGACTTCTGATCCGTCACTTGCCACGGATTCAAGTACAGCATCCGATCAGTTGCTGTGGCAGCAGTTCTCTTCCTCTGTCTCGCCATTGTCGATGAAGAACCCATCTTCCACCACCGGCGGCACATCAGATTATAATGAAATCATTCAGGCAATGAGCAAGAAGTACTCTGTTGATGCCAACCTGATTCGATCCGTTATTGACGCTGAGTCCGGCGGCAATCCGAATGCTGCCAGTGCGGCTGGCGCGCAAGGACTCATGCAGCTGATGCCCGGAACAGCAACAGGACTGGGAGTCACTAATGCTTTTGATCCTGTCCAAAATATTGAAGGCGGAACTAAATATCTGCGCAAACTGCTTGATCGTTTTAACGGAAATTATTCGCTTGCCTTGGCTGCTTACAACGCAGGATCAGGTAATGTAGAAAAATACGGCGGAATCCCTCCATTTGCCGAAACACAAGCTTACGTGAAAAAAATTATGAGCAAAATCCAAACGGCTAACGTATGAAAGGCGGTACCTTCTTATGGATGAAGAAAAGCTGAAAGCTCTTGAGGCCAAAGTTGATGCTCTTGAAAAAAAGGTTAAAGTTCTTGAAGCAGATAAACAGCGACCATTGATGGGATCGAACGTTTGGGTGCTAGTTCCCGTTGCCGCGATTATCATGTGGGGTTTGCAAGGCCTCTTTTAATTTTTTCAAAAAAAGTTCCCGCATCTTTTGGAGAGGCCACTGAAAAAGTCATTAAAAAGAGTACCATTCCTCACACAAAGTGCGGAAATGGTGCTCTTTTCCTTTATAATTATAAGTATCCTTATAAAGTGGGTGTAGCTAATGATGCCGCAACAATCCTCGATGATCTTAAGTTCTTATTCAGAACTTTATGACATGGTTGTCCCTAAGGACAACCTCTTGCGAAAAATTAATGAGCTTATTGACTTCTCTTTCGTTGTCAAAGAACTTAAAGATAAGTATTGCTTGGATAATGGTCGTAAGGCAATTAGTCCCATCCGCATGTTTAAATATTTATTGTTGAAATCTATATTCGATTTATCCGATGTTGATGTCGTTGAACGCTCCAGGTATGACTTGTCGTTTAAATATTTTTTAAGCATGGCACCAGAAGATCCTGTCATTGAGCCAAGCTCACTGACAAAATTTCGGAAACTCCGTTTAAAAGATATTGCCCTTCTAGATCTGTTGATCAATAAGACCGTGACGATTGCGATAGAAAAAGGCATAATCAAAAGTCATACCATTATTGTAGATGCCACCCATACGAAAGCACGCTATAATCAAAAAACTCCGTTAGAGATTCTTTCAGAACGATCGAAAAAGCTTCGAAAAGCCGTCTATAAAGTCAACGAAAAGATGAAAGAAAAATTTCCGACAAAAACCGCTTCAGAAGCCATTGAGGACCAAACCGATTATTGTCAACAGCTGGTTCAGGTGATTGAGAAGGAGCCCGTGCTTTCAGAATACCCAAAAGTCAAACAAACCCTGAATCTTTTAAAAGAGACGGTGAATGACGATCTGGAACAGTTACAATTGGCCACAGATCCAGATGCTAAAGTGGGCCATAAAACAGCAGACACCTCCTTTTTTGGCTATAAGACCCATCTGGCGATGAACGAAGAACGCATCATCACAGCAGCGGTCCTTACCACTGGGGAAAAGAACGATGGCAAGCAATTAGAAACGTTGATTCAGAAAAGCATTCAGACAGGAATGAACGTAAAAACAGTGATTGGCGATACTGCTTATTCTGAAAAGGGAAATATTGAGTACACTCAGAAAAATGAGATAGAATTAGTAGCGAAATTAAATCCCTTGATCACTCAAGGGCATCGGAAGAAAGAAGAAGAGTTCCAATTTAATAAGGACGCTGGTATGTATGTGTGCAAAGCAGGGCATATGGCGATTCGAAAAGCGAGACAGGGGAAAAAAGATGCTGGAAAGAATCAAAAAGATACGTATTATTTTGATATAAATAAATGTCAGCAGTGCCCCTTCCGAGAAGGATGTTACAAGGAAGGGGCAAAAAGTAAGACGTATTCCGTCAGCATTAAATCAGATGAGCATTCGAGACAGGCCGCATTCGAAAAAACGGAGTATTTTAAAGAAAGATCAAAAGAACGCTACAAAATAGAGGCGAAGAATAGTGAATTAAAACACAGACACGGGTATGATGTCGCAAAATCCTCGGGTCTGGTTAGTATGGACATACAAGGAGCCATGGCGATATTCACAGTGAATTTAAAGAGAATACTGAAGCTCATGGGATAAAGAGACGGGGAAAGGCCTCCCTATTCAAAGAAAAAAGCGACTCAGAGATTCACTTTCGAATTTCTGAGTCGCTTTTTCGATAACGCTATTCAGTTCTTCTGAAAAAACGGAGGTTTTTCAGTGGCCTCTCTTTTGGATACGGGAACTTTTTCTATTCAATGCACATCCATTAGCATTAAAAACTGCTGTCATCAACTTGATCCAGCCAATCAGTCACGGCATGAACAACTGATTCGACACAGCCTTCTTTAAACGGTGATTCCAGACCGGCAGTCTTAACTAATTCCAGGAACGATCTGCTTCCGCCCTGCTTGCACAGATTTAAATAATCTTTCCATGCAGCATCATAATCTTCCTGCGACTTCTTCCAGAACTCAAATGCACATACTTGAGCCAATGTATAGTCGATATAATAGAACGGTGATTCATAGATATGTCCTTGACGCTGCCAAAATCCGCCGCTCTCAAGGAATTCAATGCCGTCATAATCACGGTATGGCAAGTACTTTTTCTCAATAACCTTCCATGCCTGCTTACGTTCCGCCGGGGTCATTTCCGGATGTTCATAAACGACGTGCTGAAATTCATCAACACTCACGCCGTAAGGCAGAAATAAGAGCGCATCGCTCAAATGTGAGAATCTGCGTTTATCAGCATCTTCTTTAAAGAACAAATTCATCCACGGCCATGTAAAAAATTCCATGCTCATCGAATGGATTTCTGCACCCTCAAAAGTTGGCCAGCGATATTCAGGAATTTCAGTATGTGTTGAATAAACCTGAAATGCATGACCAGCCTCGTGTGTTAAGACATCAATATCAGCTGCCGTACCGTTGAAATTAGAGAAAATGAATGGTGATTCATAGTCAAAAATATATTCGCAATAACCACCGCCAGCTTTTCCTTTAGTTGCCAGTAGATCCATCAAATGATGATCAAGCATAAATTGGTAAAATTCGCCTGTTTCTGCCGACAGCTCTGAATACATCTTCTTTCCGTTATCAATGATCCATTCAGCGTCCCCCTTAGGAGCTGCATTTCCGGTCGTGAATTGGAACGGTACATCGTAAAACTTTAATTTGTCAACATTGATGCGTCTGCGTTGACGTTCATAAAGACGGTTCGCTGCAGGAACTACATATTTGCGAATCTGCTCACGATAATTTTTGACCATATCACGGTCGTAGCCAATGCGGGCCATTCGGTAATAGCTGAGATCAGCATAGTTCTTAAACCCAAGCTTATGTGCAATTTCCGTCCTGATTTTCACCAATTGATCATAGATTTCGTCAAACTCTTGTTCATGATCAGCAAAGTAACCGAAATATGCTTTAAGCGCCGCACTTCTCACTTCACGATCAGAAGACTGCTGGAATGGCGCCAGCTGAGCCAGCGTACGTTCTTTACCTTGAAATGGAATTTTCGCGGCAGCAATTAATTTAGTATACTTGGATGCCCACTTATTTTCTTGCTGCATCAGCGGAATCACTTCAGGTGAAAAGGATTTGAGCTGTGCTTCGGCAAGCGCGAAAAGCTGTCTGCCCCATTTCTTCTCCAGCTCCGCACGAAACGGAGAGGCAAGGAGCAATTTATAAAACTCGGTCGTCTTCCCTTCAAATATCGGCATCGTTTCATCGGAAAAATCATTCTCATCTTTATAGAAAGGATCCTCCGTGTTGATCGTATGCCTGATTTCAACAAGTCGAAACATTGTGTCCAAATGCATACGCATGCGATTGATTTCTTCAGCAGCATGTACCGCTTTATCAAGCGTATCAGCACTTTTAAATGCGTCAAATGCTTTACTGAATGCTTCTTCGTATTTAGCGACATCCGGTCGTTCATATTTATAATCTTCAAAAACCGTCACTGCAAAACACCCCTTTTTTAAATCTTTCTTCTCTTTCTTCCTCGTTTTTCCACATCTCAACTATTATATAAAGAAAACTTGGTGAAGCCAAGCGAGAGCGAAGGCTGAACCCTAGTTGCCCTTATACTTGTTTCCTCTAATCCTTTATCCCTTTTACCATCCTAACGAGTATAAAGAAAACTTGGTGAAGCCAAGCAATAGCGAAGGCGGCCTATTACAGGAGCATAACGTTAATAGAAAAAACCGATGCTCATTCCTTTCGGATTGAACATCGGTTTACTTCATAATCATTTTAGTCAAATGTGCTGTCCCGTAACTTTTTGATGATGATGGCTTGGGTGATGGAGACGGAAACGATGACATTCACCATGTGTTACCAATCTGCGTACATAGTAACATAACAAAATGCCGATCAGACAAAGCATGGATATCGAGGTGACGACCCCACCCCAGCCATACGATTCGAGAAATAATCCACCAACAGGTCCGATCACGCTTGAACCAACATAATAGAACAACAGGTAAAGTGATGAAGATTGTGCTTTCTCACGCCTGTTCGCCAAAATGCCGACCCAGCTGCTCGCAACCGAATGTCCGCCAAAGAAACCAAAGGTAAACATGGCCAATCCGAAAATTTTCAGCACTAGGAATGATGACATCGTAATCAGCAGACCGCAAGTCATCAAAATGATGCACAGTGCAATCACTCCGGAACGACTGGTGTGATCGGAAAGCTTGCCCATCCATGTCGAACTGAATGTACCGACAAGAAAAATGATAAAGACAAATCCAACCACAGTCTGACTTAAATTATACGGTTCTTCCATAAGCGGAATACCAAAATAATTATATACCGTCACAAAGCTCCCCATCAGAATGAACCCAATTAAATAGAGGAAAACAAGTGCCGGTGATTCAATATTTTCAAGGAAACCTGCAGTCGTTCTTTTAATCGACCCGCGTTTCGCATCAAAATGCTTGGACTTCGGTAACAGCATGATGAATAAGGCACCCATCACAAGATTCACCAATCCTAAAATGGCGATCGCCATATTCCAGGAAAACGTGTCACTGAGTGTTCCAACGATCAGCCGACCAGCCAAACCGCCAAGGCTATTGCCGCTGACATAGATGCCGATCACATAGCCAAGCACTTTTTTGTCAAATTCTTCATTGATATAGGCCATCGCAATAGACGGGTAACCGGCAAGCAGCGCACCTTGTATAAAACGAACGGCAATCAAAAGCGGCAAGTATTGGATGAAGCCGACAATAATGGATAGAAACGCCGAAGAAACAAGCGCCAACACCATCACTTTCTTTCGATCATACATGCCTGAGGTAAATGAAACAAATAATAGAAAAATAGCCAGTGCGCCGGTCGCCGCCGACAAGGTCAAGCTTGCCATAGCCGGCTGCACATGAAATTGAGCGGCAACAACAGCAATGACAGGCTGCGTGCAATAAAGATCAGCGAACATGATAAAGCTTCCCAGAAACAAAGCCACTAATGTCTTTTTAAAGGCTTTGCTTTCCGGTGAAATATAATCCATGGAAAATTCCATCCTCTCTGTTTCTCTTTGTAACATCCATACTATGACAATCCCTATTCGTTGTCTAATAAATTATGTGAATGATATTCATGCATAAGGATTTAGATCCGGAGCACCCGATCCCCGTCAAAGCACACATACATTGCAGCTGCCTATTTTATGAGTTATATTCTTCGGAGTAATGCAATTCAATAAAATGCCTTATTATCAGGATTTTTCACTATAACTATGTTAATATATAGGATACACCTTCAGCACGTATGCTGTTTTATGACGGCATTTTAATCACAAAGTGACTGTAGAGAAGCGTTTTTTCGCTATCATTCTCCACCCTTTTTAGGAGTGATCATTTATGGAGTGGCAACAGATTGAATATTTTCAAAAGGTCGCCCAGCTGCAGCATATGACGCAGGCAGCGGAGGCTCTGTCAATCTCACAGCCCGCGCTCAGCAGGTCGATTGCACGCCTTGAAGAAGAACTGGGCATTTCTCTTTTCGAACGGCAAGGAAGAAGTATTATCTTAAATCAGTATGGCAAGGTGTTCTTAAAGCATGTCAATCGGATCTTAAAAGAGATTGATGATACGAAAAAGGAAATTCAATCCCTGCTTGATCCTGAATACGGTGAGGTTTCCCTAGGATTTCTGCACACGCTCGGCGTAAACATGATTCCAAATATTCTTCGTGCCTTTCAAAAAGAACATGCCAATACACGAATCAAGCTTTATCAAAACAATAATGTCTCACTACTCAAACAGCTTCAATCGGGGGAAATTGATCTGTGCCTTGTGCATCATGCCTTCGATGATCCCCATATTCAATGGGAAAAGCTTTGGGACGAGGAGCTTTTTCTGATGCTTCCGAGAACCCATCCGCTCGCGCGCAGAGAATCCATCGTCTTGGATGAAATCCAATCCGAACCGATGATTGCGCTTAAAGAAGGCTATGAGCTGCGCAAGATTGCCGATAAGCTTTGCCGAAAAGCTAATTTCACACCAAACATCACATTTGAAGGCGAAGAAGTGACCACACTTGCCGGTTTGGTTGCGGCGGGACTTGGCGTCGCCTTGCTTCCCGACCAAAAAGACATCGACGACAGTAAAGTGGCCAAGTTGCATGTAAAGTGGCCAAGCTGCTCAAGACAGATCGGGCTCTCATGGTATGAAGACCGTGCCCTGTCTCCTGCTGCCACCCACTTCAAACGTTTTGTCTTTACCCACTATCGAGAATGAAAAAAGAGGGGCGCTCAGGCGAACGTCCCTCTTTTTTCATGCCATTTCTTTCAATTTATCTTTTCCATGAAACAATTACTTGACAATCGACGTACCGAATAACTTCTGAAACCGTTCATAATCTTGGGAGCCCAGCGTCTGTTCCACCTTTAAGGTGTGTTCTCCATGCTTCATGGCCTGAATTGCCCGCTGCTGTTCTTCCGTGTGGAACGTACCGATAATTTTATTTGTTTCAAGAATATTTGTAAACGCATTCGGGTCAATGCTCTTAATCAACCGCTCCATTTTATACAATTCATAATGACTGATGACCATCATTAACGTACTCTTTTTGGTGCCGGTAAACCCTCCGTATGACGGAATCACCGTCATTCCTCGGTCAAATTGATCCTGGATTGCTTCAACCAGCCGATCCGACTGATCCGTGATCGTCATAACCGTCAATTTCTGATATTTTGTGTGAATCATATCAATCACATAACTATTTACAAAACGTGAAATTAACGTATAAAGTGCGTACTGCCATTCGTACACCGCACCGGCAATCACAATAATAATACCGTTCAAAATCAAAAAATATTTACCTGATGATGCATTACGATTACGCCGCGTTAAAAAAATGGCAATGATATCCAAACCGCCCGTTGAAATACCGTATTTCAAGGCAATTCCAACACCGATCGCAGAGATCATTCCGCCAAATATAGAATTGAGCAGAATGTCTGAAGACAGCGGATGCACCGGCAGAACAGTTAAAAATAATGAGGTCAGCATAACTGTAATGAAACTAAATAAGGTAAAACTCTTTCCGACCTTATACCATCCAAGTACGGCAATTGGCAAATTTAAAACGAGAATCAGCAAACCGATCGAAAGATGAAGGTTCAACCCATCAAACAGGATATCTGAAATCAATTGGGCAGCACCGTTTATTCCTGCCGCATAGACATGAGCCGGCACAAGAAAAAGATTCATGCTGAGCGCACATAAAAAAGCGGCACAAACTGAAATACATGATTTTTTGATTAATTCGCCAATGGAAAAAGCAGGTAACATATCGTTCTTCCTTCATTCACTTTATTTTTTCTTAGTTCCCCGGGTCTCAAATTATAGCACCTTCATTTGCGGATTCAACCTCTGGCAACATTTTCCCAACATTTTCCCAACACTTTCACTTGTTAAACTAAACGCATTTTTCAAACATTTATTTATGCCGCAAAAAACAGCTTGAGTGCCGATTAGTTGCCCTCAATGATCGGAACTTGTTACAATATAGAAAGTTTCAGGACGATGGAATCATAAAGTTGTGCTTCCACCATTCAATGAATGAAACTGAAAAGAATATAATAAAGGCAGGTTGACTTTATCAATAATGGATAAAGATATGATGAGATGGATCAATCCGGCTATCGGCACAGTCCATCTGAATCAGGGGCCATTTCTGAGGCCGCCCTATTTAAAATTTCTTCCAGAGGTGGGATCCCATGACACGTTTTGAGGAAGGGTCTATATGTGAGGGAACACCGGGAAACGAGTCGTGTACATTAAGAACCGGCAGGAAACGAACCTTCCAGCGAGTCGAAATTTTAACATTCATTGATCCGCTTTGCCCTGAATGCTGGGGTTTTGAACCTTTACTTAAAAAATTTATTTTTCAATACCATGACTATTTTACATTTCGCGTCTTGTTAACGACAAAGCATGACACGGTAAATCGCTGTCAATTCACTCGTGCAAAAAGAATTGCGGAGGAATGGGACAAATATGCCCGCCTGACCGGCATGTGCTGCGACAGTGATGTGTGGCTGGAAAATCCGCCTTCCCCTTATTCGATCGCTTATGCGATTAAGGCGGCCGAATTCCAAGGAGGTGCGGCCGGGCAAATTTTTCTTCGCCGCGTACGTGAGCAGATTTTTCTCAGAAGACAGGGCTTGAATAAATTTGAAGAGCTGCTGGGTGTCGCTCGTCTTGCCGGACTAAATGAACAGGAATTTTCCAATGACTATCATTCCTGTCGTCCGATTAAGGCTTTTCAGTGTGATCGCCGATTAGCAAATGAATTGGCAATCACCGAACTTCCGACCTTGGTTTTCTCAGCACCATGCAATGACTCTGAAGCCATTAAGGTAAACGGACATTACCCTTACTCCGTCTATGTACAGATTTTGACCGAACTCCTGGGCGAGCAGCCGATCCCGGCGCCAAATATCTCGCTCAAAGACTATTTTCAACAACAATGCTTTCTGACCACTCAGGAAGTCGTCGTAATCTATGACTTAACGGAAGAAGAGGCATTAAAAGAACTGCGCAAATTGCAGCTCCAGCAAATTATCGAACCGGTTTCTCTGAAAAGCGGTGAATACTGGTCCTATATCGGTCATTCGTAATGACCGTATCATTTGATCGTTTGAATGTTGCAAGAACCATAATTGCCTTGCTCCTAAAAAAGGAGCAGGGCTTTTTCATTGTCTTAAATCATTCCATAACTCTATTATAACGAACACATGTTTTTATTTCCAGTGTTAAAAGAACGTTTGTTCGTGTATAATAAATCCATATCCAATTAATTGAGGTGTCGCACATGGATCGAGTGATCTTCCTGATCGATATGCAAACGTTCTACGCTTCTGTTGAAAAGGCTGATTTCCCGGAATTCAGAAACAAGCCTCTGATCGTTGCAGGTGACCCGAGGCAGCGAAGCGGCATCGTCCTTGCCGCTTGCCCGATTGCCAAGCATTTCGGCGTACTGACGGCCGAGCCGCTTGGTCAAGCGTTAATTAAGTGTCCGCAGGCGGTTATCCGTCTGCCACGCATGCAGCATTACATTGATGTATCTACAGCCGTGACACGATTTCTTAGACAGTTTACCGATCTGGTTGAGCCTTATTCGATTGATGAACAGTTTATTGACGTCAGCGAAAGCTTGCCGCTCTTTGGTTCACCCTCAACCATTGCACGGAAGATTCAACGATGCATGCAGGAACGCTTTGGTGTCTATGCCCGCATTGGAATCGGACCCAATAAAGTAATGGCCAAGATGGCTTGTGATCATTATGGCAAAAAGAACAAAGCAGGAATTTTTGAGTTAAATGCTGAGAATATAAAAAAATACCTCTGGCCCCTGCCCATTGGTGAATTGTTTGGCGTTGGCCATCGAATGGAGCAGCACTTCATTGGAATGGGAATCCGCCAAATCGGTCATCTCGCCCGTTTTCCGCTCGCTTTACTGCGCAAGCGTTGGGGTGTGAACGGAGAGCTGTTATGGCGAACCTCACACGGCTTGGACAGTGCTCCCGTCTCCATGAGCACCTTTACAGAACAAAAAGCGATCGGGCACCACATGACCCTGCCCTTCGACTACCCGGAAATGCGCGATATTCGTGTGATCCTTCTCGAATTGAGTGAAGAGGTCGCTTATCGAGCCCGTGTGAAACACTATATGGGGCTTGTTGTCTCCGTTGGCATTTCCGGAACTTTTGAGCGCCATACCGGTTTTCATCGCCAGATCAAGCTGCCCTTCGCAACAAATTTTGGCATGGATATTTATCATGCGGTTAATCGGCTTTTTACAGAAAGCTGGGACTGCCTTCCGGTACGAGCCGCTGCAGTCACCCTTAGTGATCTTCAGCCGGTATCAAGCAGCTATCAGCTCGATCTCTTCGCTCATATTGAAGAAAAAACAAAATTAAGTGCTGCAATCGACACAATTTATCAAAAATATGGAAAGACGGCCATCTTTCATGGCACCTCACTTATGTCGTCCAGCCAGTTGCGCGCACGTGCGAATAAAATCGGGGGGCATTTCAAATGAATGATCATGGAGGATTTCTGCCCGCCTCGGAAATGACTGAAAAAGAAATGAAAATTGCCGCCGAATATATGCTGCTTCCGCTCATTAAAATGGCATTTGAACGTGATCGAACAGCTATTGTCCGTGCGGACACTAAATTCAAACCGCTTTATTTGGAACTATTGGATGCCATAATTGCTCACGTAACACTGGATCTGCGAAGAAATAAGCAAGATATTTTCAACAATCACATCCGCATGACTAAGCGCGGCTGGTTCAATTATGAGGTCTATGTACGGGGCCGCCTATTTGAATTCGTCTATCAAAAAAGTGTAGCCATGGATTGGATTTACGAACGAGTGCGCAGCTATCTCAAGCTCTAGCATCTTTTCTTACCTTCTAGATGAATGTTTACTCCGAGACATTCATAGGCTTGTTTTTAGAGAAACTGCAGAGGATGAATGCCATGAAACTTTTTGTTTTCTGTCTTCTGACCGCCGTTACGTTTTTTTGTTTTTATCATTTCCTGCTTGGATTGCTGCATTTAGAGTCCCTGCTGCTTTCCGGGGCGATGCTCTTCACAATTATTTTCTTCATGATGTGCTTCGTGACACGGCATCGGCGCAGCAATGAATGAAAACGACAAGGACTGAGAATTTAATCCTCAGTCCTTGTCGTTTTTTAAACAGTATTTTTTTCAACTAAACAGCAGGTGTTCAGTTTCATCCAGAACTTTGGCAAAGACATCCATTGCCTGTTGTACCGGTTTAGGATCCGTCATATCAACGCCTGCTTTTTTAAGCACTTCAATCGGTGAATCAGAGCTTCCCGATTTCAGATAGTTTTTGTAGCGCTCAACAGCCGGCGCGCCTTCCTGCAGAATTTGCGAAGAAAGAGCTGAAGCGGCGCTGAATCCTGTTGCATATTGATAAACATAGTAATTGTAATAGAAATGCGGAATACGCGCCCATTCAAGACCAATTTTTTCATCTACGACAATATCCGTTCCAAAATAAGTCTTATTCAGGTTGTAATACGTTTCCGTCAAAAGATCTGCAGTCAACGCCTCTCCGGCACGCGCCTTCTCATGAATGATGTGCTCAAATTCTGCAAACATCGTCTGCCTGAAGACCGTTCCTTTAAAGCCCTCCAATTGATTGTTCAACAGATACAGTTTTCTCTTCTTATCATCCGTATTTTTAAGCAGATAGTGGTTCAACAGCGCTTCATTGCATGTAGAAGCAACTTCTGCAACAAAGATTGAGTAGTCTGAATAAGGGTACGGCTGACATGTACGGGAATAATAGCTGTGCATCGAATGTCCAAGCTCGTGTGCCAATGTGAACATGCTGTCGACATTATCCTGCCAGTTCAACAAAATGTAAGGCATGGTGCCATAGCTGCCGCCAGAATAACCGCCGCTCCGCTTGTTCTGTGTTTCACGCACATCAATCCAACGCTTTTTAAAACCATCCAGAATAACATTCAAATAATCTTCGCCAAGCGGTGCCAGTGCTTTAATTACAATTTCCTTCGCTTCATCATAAGTAACTTTGATCTTCGCATTCGGGACGAGCGGTGCATAAAGATCATACATGTGAAGTTCATCAACATTGAGCGCCTTTTTACGCAGCGCCACATATCGGTGCATCAACGGCAGGTTGTCATGAATGGTTTTAATTAAATTGTCATAAACCGTTTCCGGAATATCATTACCAAACAAAGCCGCTTCGCGTGCCGACTTATAATGACGCGCATTTGCATAGAACGTATCGCGCTTGATTTGACCGCTCAATGTCGAAGCTAGAGTATTCTTGAATGCACCGTACGTTTTATAAATGCCTTCGAATGTATCTTTGCGCACTTGCCTATTTTCACTTTCCATGAGTGTGCCATAACGCCCGTGTGTAATTTCAACGTCTTCTCCGTCCTCACCCTTAATCGTTGGGAACTTCAAATCCGCATTGTTTAGCATGCCGAACGTTGTTGATGAAGCGTCGGTAACCTCTTCAGCCGCCGCAAGAAGTGCTTCTTTTTCACTATCCAGCACATGAGGACGCGTCCGAATGATTTCATCAAGTGCATGGCGGTAGAGTTGCAGATCCTTACTGCTGTCAATAAAACTGTTCAGCGTTTTCGGATCAATAGCTAAAATTTCAGGAACAGCAAAAGCTAATTTGCTTCCTGCTACCGCAGCAAGATTGCCGGCGCGGTCATTAAGCGCTTGAAAAGTCGCATTTGCCGTATTTTCATCTGATTTCATGTGTGCATAGACGTAGACCTTATATAAAAGTTCCGTCAGTTCATCCTGTTTCTTAAGCAACGCAAATAATGTTTCGGCAGAATCTCCTATTTTCCCTTTAAACTGTTCCGCTTCAGCGATCAAATCCTTAACCTTTTGAAACGCACGTTCCCACGCATCCGCATCAGGAAAAATCGCCTCGAGATCCCATGTTTCCTGAACCGGAATATCCTCTCGTTTTGGGAGCGCAGTTGTCTTTTCACCAGCCATTGCGGCACCTCCAATGTCATTGCTTTTCCAAAAAATGTATCAACCATATCGTACTTCTTTTTTATCATTTACGCAAAATTTAGCTTATTCTTTAATTGGATTTGAAAGAAGCGTCTCTTCTAATCGCTCCAGAACACGACGATCATCCTCCAGTAATCGAGAAATCACCAGATCTTTTGGGGGCAAATAGACAAGCCGATAACGATCATCCATTTTCTCAGCAATCCCCAACCGAATCAGCTGCTCCAAATAAATTCTGACAAGTTGATTTGCAGTTTTCAATGGACAAAGCGGAAGGTGCCGAAGTTCATACAGCGACCCCATCCCCCTCTGTACAGCTTTCTCAATAATTTGTCGGGGCATAACATAGCGTTTCGGTTCAATAACACCCATAAAAAGATATACCCACATTTGCCATAACAGAGGCGGATTCATAAGATGGATAAATGAATGATGCGGCAGACCTACAAAGGCGGGATAACAAGCGAAATAATGGTTTAATTGATAAGTTTGAGCACGCAGCATGTATTCTTCGCGCGTCATATGATAGGGGATTGCCTGCCGCTTTCTCTTTTTCATTTCCAGCCAATAACGCTTAAATTGGGCTGGTGAAAATTTCTGCGGCGGAGAAATTAACTGATAAGGTTTGCATACTGAGAGCGTAACGCTCTTTTCCTGGGAAATAAAATGTGTCTTCGAAAGTGGAGAAAGGCCATGAACGCAGCGGATAACCTTTGTAGACGGATCATAAAACCAAACATAGTAACGAGAAGAAAACGGATGTGTTTCGGGAGAGACCCTTGATTGGCGGATTGCCATGGAGGTAAAACCAGATAGACGAATCCTCTCCCATTGTCGATGATAGTGATTAATGCCGATGACCCATATCGGTGTGATATATGCATCGAGGTATCCCATTGAACGCGAGGCAAACACCTCTTCAGGGATCATGCTGCATTGATACTCAATTACAGCAGGTTCAATTCCCGGCAAATATAAATCCGGTCTCTGCCTGAGCTCGGGCAGGTAATGTTCCAATTGCGGCGATCGACCCGCATCGTCACACCAATGAAAAAGATCTTCTTTACCTGACAAATGTGCGGACGTTTCCGGTTCACTGTCGACAAAACACGCATGATGTGGCTGATGTGCAAAATGCCAACATCGTTTTGTGCCCGTTTTCAGATGCACCGGTGCTTGGCAAACAGGGCAATAAAACCCATGGATTTTCCCCATCTGCAGCAGCGTTTCACGAGGCCATACTCGGGCAATCAGTGAAATTCGTTCAGCATTTTTCGTTGATGCGATGAGCACAAAATCACCACCTGTTCCTTCTATTTTTATGATTTCGACAGTGTAGACTGTCATTCCTTCTCATGTGTAAGAAAATCCCCGCACAATCCTCATACGAACAGGCAGTTCAACAGCCTCTCTGGAAAAAACAAAAAGCTTGCCAATCGGCAAGCTTTTCAGATCATCTCTTGTAGGTGCTTAGTAGACTTATGAAAGTAAAGGAAAATGAGATTTTATTGTCTGTAAGGCATGGTCTGATATTAATTCCTTACCATATTCCATAAGAACATAATGCGTCATACTTGTGTCAAGACCAAATTCGAGCATTTTGCTTAAGGCATCATCTTGACAATCATCCGTTAATTCATCATCGAATGTGATGTTTAAATAATAATAACCTTTGTACGCATATAATACGGTATCCATATTCTCATGCGTCTCAAAAGCATGGCTCAGCGAAATCAAGTTCTCAAGATCATCGAATTCGATAATGAAAGAAATCGGCTGTGAATCTTCCTCAGTTTCATCGTCCTGTTCTTCGCCGTCCTTCATAGTATCATCTTCGGACATGTCCGATTGATCTGGGTCCTGGTCCTCGTGATCATTAATTGGAATATCCAAATGCTTATTTTCTGAGATCGGCAACTGGAGATTCGCACCGTCCTTCGAAATTTGAGCACGAGTTACAATAATCTCCATGCCCTTCTCAAGCGCTTGAACCTGAATCCAAAGCGGCCCTTCAAGTGAGAACGATTCTTGACTATGTGCCTCATCCATCATTTGCCAAAAGAGCTCTTCACTGCGATCACGATTATACCAAATTTCCTCACGGTCAAAGCCAAGGTCTTCAATATCCAAATAACTGATGTAGAATTTCAGTGTGTTTTCGTTAATTCGCTCGATTTTCAACGCTATCTCTCCCTTCTTCATCACTAGTTATGGGAGTGACCAACCGCCAATGGACAATATCTATCCTGTACCTCTATTGTATGATAAAACGTTCACTATTGAAATAAAAAGTAATCCTTATTCCAAACATTCCGCACTTGCCTTCTCAGCAAGCAAAATAAGTTTAATTGTTTCATTTTATTGATCGTGTAAATTATTTATGCAAAGAAAACAATAGAACGGCAAATGTCTGTCAAACAGATTAGCGGAATGATTCGGGACAAGTCCGCATAAGTTTGAACGGAGGCAGAGGAAAGGAGCTATCAACGCATGTCTTTTGATCTCAATACCCTGTTTTTCATTCTAAAAATAATTTTTATAGATATTATTTTGGGCGGAGACAACGCGGTCGTTATTGCACTTGCTTGCCGCCGACTCGCAGAAAAGCAGCGGAACGAAGCCATTTTTCTCGGTACCGGGCTTGCCGTCATTGTGCGGATCTGCCTGACGGCGATCGTTGTGTCTTTACTCAACATTCCGTTTCTGATGCTTGCAGGAGGCATTTTCTTAATTGTCATTGCCGTTCGCCTGATGACAAATAAAGAAGAAAAACATAATGTTCGTGCAGGCACGTCCATGTTTGCTGCTGTCCAAACCATTGTATTCGCAGACGTCGTCATGGGTTTTGACAACATGCTTGCCATAGCTGGTGCTTCAAAGGGCCATATCGGCTATATTGCAATCGGCCTTATCTTCTCTGTTCCCATCATTGTATGGGGGAGTAAGCTGATTCTCATCGCTTTAGAGCACTTCCCGATCTTGATCTATGCCGGTGGCGGAGTTCTTGGCTATACTGCATCGGAAATGATTATGAGCGAACCGAAAATGCAATGGCTGTTTGAAAATTCTCAGCATTTTGCCCATTTTTTCCCAGCCATCCTTATTAGCACATTAATTATTGTCGGTTGGCTGACCAATTTTTTTTCATCAGCTCGAGTCGCCGGTAAATTATAATATCTAAAGTACCTTTATTCAAATGAGAACGGCTGCACGTTAACGAGCAGCCGTTCTCAACAGGCAACAAACGGATGCCCAAGGGCATCCGTTTGTTGCTCATTTCTTTAGTTAACCAAGCGCTGAGCTTCCTGAAGCTGGAATGTACGTACTTTTCTCGGAAGAAAACGACGAATTTCATCATCATTATAGCCAACCTGCAGCCGCTTGTCATCAAGCATAATCGGTCTCCGCAACAACCCTGGATTATCTTTAATCAATTCAAAAAGCTGCTGGATCGACATTGTTTCCAACTGAATATTCAATTCTTGAAATGCTTTTGACCGTGTCGAGATAATTTCATCCGTCCCATTCTCGGTCATGCGCAAAATATCTTTAATTTCTTCAATCGATAACGGTTCGGAGAAAATGTTTCGTTCTCTAAAAGGTATATCATGTTCCTTCAGCCAAGCTTTTGCCTTTCTGCACGATGTACAACTTGGTGATGTATATAATGTAACCATAATTCGCCCTCCTTTGGATAATAGAAACGTTCTATTCTCTAAGGCTTCTTTTATTATATAATAATTCTTATAAATTTTATACCCTTTTTTATGTGAAAATAATTTCATATTTCATCATTATATGCGCCTTCTTTCACCTTTTTTCGACAATAAGATTATTTTCATTATTCCCGCTCATTCTCATTACGAAACATTACAAACGAATTACAAGCTCATTAACGAACAACACTGAACTTTAGATAGCATAAAAAAAGGAAAAGAAGTATAGCCTTCTTTTCCAAGAAAATATATTTTCACTTAAAAATCCTATTACTGATTTTGCTGTTTCTGCAACTTGCCAAGTTCACTGTGTTTGAAACCGAAAAGTAAATAGATCACAAGGCCAATGCCAAACCAAATTAAGAAACGAATCCATGTCTCTCCTGATAAATTGACCATCAGAAACCCGCATGAAAGAACGGCAAGGAATGGAATCACATAAACAAACGGCACCTTAAAGTTCCGTTTGATGTCTGGTCGTTTCACACGCAGTATGACCACACCGATCGAAACAACGATAAAAGCGAAGAGTGTACCAATATTTACAAGCTGCGCCAATTCATCGAGCGGAACAAGTGCTGAAAAAATCGTTGCCATAATCCAAGTCAGGAGAATACTGAATACAGGCGTCTTGGATTTTTTTGATAACTTTGCAATTGATTTTGGCAGCAGACCATCTCGACTAATTGCAAAAAACAGCCGAGTCTGTCCATACATCATCACAAAAAGTACCGTAGTAATACCAAGAATAGCCCCCAGAGAAACAAATCCTGCTACCCAGTCCTGATGAACAAAGCGAAGAGCAAATGCAACAGGATCGCCTACATTTAATTTGGTGTAAGGAACCATTCCTGTCAACACGATCGAGACAGCAATGTACAGAACCATACAAACGGCAAGTGACGACAGAATACCGATCGGCATATCACGCTGCGGATTCCGTACTTCCTCAGAAGCCGAAGACACTGCGTCGAAGCCGATGTAGGCCAGAAAAGCTGTTGCTGCACCTTGTACAACGCCGCCAAAACCGTAAGGCATAAATGGCGTCCAATTAGATGGCTGCACATAGAATGCACCGACAACGACGAAAAGCACAACGACACCTATTTTTATAAGTACCATGATATCGTTAATTCGGCTTGATTCCTTAACCCCGCTGAGCAGGATTGCCGATAACAGAAGCACAATCACCGTTGCCATCACGTCAACGTAAGTTCCTTTACCAGGATCAAACGCGGCACTTATTACGGTAGGCAAGTGAAATCCGAATCCCTTCAGCAATTCTTGAAAGTAAGCAGACCATCCACTAGCCACAACTGAGCAGGCAAGGCCGTACTCAAGGATTAAGTCCCATCCAAGAATCCATGCGAACAATTCACCGAAAACTGTATAGCTGTACGTATAAGCACTGCCTGAAGCCGGAATCATCGAAGCGAATTCCGCATAGCACAAAGCTGCGAATGCACATGCGATTCCTGATAAAACAAAAGATAAAATAATAGCTGGCCCTGCATTGTTCGCAGCAACAATACCTGTCATAACAAAGATTCCGGTACCGATCACCGCTCCAACACCAAGCATGGTCAAATCAAAAGCTCCCATTGCTTTCTGCAGCCCGCTCTTGCCGCTCGCCTGATGAATCGTATAATCCATCGGCTTTCTTCTGAATAACGTGCTAAGCAAACGCCTCATCCTTAAAATCTCCTTCTGTATATCCTTAATAACACAACTTAATGAATTCTATTTATTCTTTTTTCAGAATTTTAACAATCTGACTTTTTCTCTTTATTTTTCCACTAAGTTGTAAAAATCATTCTACATGTTACCTGGTCTTATGTAAAGGTACTAATTACAAATTATTTGACTTTTTTAGAAACACTGAAGTTATTTAAACATTTTCCATGCAAAAAGGACTCCCCAAAATGCAAGAAGTCCTCACTCATTGTTCAATATATCTATGTGGATAGTTCCACTACATTACGCCGGCAATTTTAAGTTTGATGACGGTGCATCTTGTGACTTAGGTTGCAACTGTCCTAATGTCTCCTTCAACCATTTTCTGATTGAATTTTTGCGCCTCCGCCTTACTTCCTTCGGTTTCACCGATAATCGCCTCCTTAAACCATTTATACAAAGTTTTATTCCCGTGACTCACGCAGAAGTGTACCTGTCTCTTTTTATTCTCAACCCGGTATGCCTGCTTGTCAAGGTAATTTTTCGACTTGTCTCCGTTTGCACCTGTCCAGAAAATGTATCTTGCACAACTTGAGATTCACATATGCATGTGATAAGCTTGGACATCAGTATTAACAGAACAGCGCATCGCAACCACATTTGTAATGAAGATGGCCAACTGAATCCTCTTTCTCTTATACTATACGTGAGAAAAACAAAAAGTATTCAAAAATATACCCTACCCTAAAGGAGTTGATGTCATGGCGCGATTAATCACAGTCATTCTTACCCTTTTGCTCGTTTTGACCATTCTTTTGTATCATTTTTATCATGTATTGACTATGCCAATCATCACTATTTTACTGCTCATCACTGTCATCAGCTATTTTGTGCAGCTCTATAGTATCTACAAAAAAAAATAACCCTGCGCCGATATAAATAGGCGCAAGGGTTATTTTTTTAAGCTTTTTCAGTTTTCATTTCCTCGTCATGAAGATGGCAAGCCACCCAGTGATCTTTTTCTACCTCATGCCATTTTGGTCTTACTTTCGCGCACACATCCATTGCAAATGGGCAACGCGTCCTGAAACGGCAACCGCTGGGCGGATCAATTGGACTTGGCACGTCACCTTCCAATATAATCCGTTCACGTGAACGTTCAATATTAGGATCAGCAACCGGAATTGCCGACAGAAGCGATTGAGTGTATGGGTGAAGAGGATGTTCGTACACTTCATCGCTGCTCGCAAGCTCGGCCATATTTCCGAGATACATCACACCGACTCGATCACTTATATGCTTTACCATTGACAGATCATGTGCGATAAACAAGAAGGTTAAGCCTTGTTTTTCCTGCAATTCCTGCAACAGATTGACAACCTGAGCCTGAATGGACACATCAAGCGCTGAAATCGGTTCATCGGCAATAATAAAATCCGGATCAACAGCAAGTGCTCTTGCAATTCCAATACGCTGCCTTTGACCACCGCTGAATTCATGCGGATAACGATTAGCATGTTCACGATTCAAGCCGACTGTTTCCAGCATTTCATAAACACGTTCCATGCGTTCTTTTGGTGATTTGGCTAAATGGTGAATATCAATTCCTTCTGCAATGATGTCTTTAACCATCATTCTCGGGTTAAGCGATGCATACGGATCCTGAAAGATCATTTGCATGCGTCTTCTTAACTCCTTTCTTGTTTTTGCAGAGAGTTTGCCGCTTATATCATGGTTGTCAAACACCACTTTGCCGTCAGTAGGCTCGTAAAGACGAATAATCGTTCTTCCGGTCGTGGACTTGCCGCAACCTGATTCGCCAACCAGCCCAAGGGTCTCACCTTTGTAGACATCAAAACTAATCTCATCAACCGCTTTTAAGATATCTTGACGCGAAATAGTGAAATATTTCTTCAAATTTTTAACTTGAAGCAATTTCTCTCTTTGTTCAGTCATTATTTGATCCTCCTACACCAATTGTTGCAGGCGGTTCCACCTTTGGTGCCCGCTCATCAAGCAGCCAACAAGCTGTCCTTTGCGTGCTCGACATTTCTGTGTACTCAGGCATATGATCCGTGCATACTTTCATCGCATAAGGACATCTTGGAGCAAATGGGCAACCCTTTGGCGGATTACTCAGATCTGGAGGAGTCCCTGGAATCGCCAATAATTTATCGGTTTTGGCATGCAATTTTGGCATAGAAGACAACAGTCCCCATGTATACGGATGCTTTGGATTATAAAATATTTCATCCAAGGTACCAGTCTCTACAATCTTTCCTCCATACATTACAGCAACACGTTGTGCCAAATTGGCCACTACACCTAAATCATGGGTAATTAAAATAATTGCTGTTCCTGTTTTCTTCTGCAAATCACGCATAAGATCAAGAATCTGTGCTTGAATCGTCACATCAAGTGCCGTTGTTGGTTCGTCTGCGATAAGAATTTTCGGATTACAAGCTAATGCAATGGCAATAACAACACGCTGTCTCATCCCGCCTGAAAATTGGTGTGGATATTCATCCACACGTTTTTCCGGATTTGGTATACCTACCAATTGCAGCAGTTCAATTGCACGTTTTTTTGCATCATGCTTCGTCATTCCTTGATGCTTAATCAAACCTTCCATAATTTGTTTGCCGATCTTCATCGTTGGATTCAAGGCGGTCATCGGATCCTGAAAAATCATTGAAATTTCCTTACCACGGATTTTCTGCAGCTGCTTCTTGGAATATTTAACAAGATCATTGCCTTCAAACAGAATATCCCCGGTCGCAATTTCACCTGGAGGACTCGGAATCAGTCCCATAATTGCTTTCGATGTCACCGATTTTCCGGAACCGGATTCGCCAACAATCGCCAGGGTCTCCCCTTTATTTAAATTCAAACTGATCCCGCGGACAGCTTGTACTGTTCCACCAAATATATGAAATTTCACACTCAAATTATTGATTTCCAATAAATGACTCATAATGAATACCTCCTGCCTTTATCGACGCAGCTTCGGATCAAATGCGTCACGAAGCCCGTCTCCCATAATATTGAAACAAATCAACAGGAGCGAAATGATGATACCAGGATATAGGGTCTGATAAGGATGAATCTGAAGCATTTGATATCCATCATTAATTAACGAACCAAGCGATGACTGCGGCGAACGAATCCCTAATCCGATAAAGCTCAGGAATGCCTCAAAAAAGATTGCACTCGGAACTGAGAACATTGTATTAATGATGATCATTCCAATTGAATTTGGAATTAAATGCTTAAATATGATTCGTCCATCACTTGCACCTAGTGTTCGTGAAGCAAGGACAAATTCCTGATTTTTCAGTTTCAGCATTTCGCCGCGAACAATACGCGCCATTGATAGCCAGCTTGTCGCCAAAATTGCCACAGTGATTGCAAACAGACCTGGCTGCATAATCAAAATAAGCAAAATGATCCATACAAGGCTTGGAATACCGGCAATAATTTCCAAAATACGTTGCAGAACATTATCAACCATGCCCCCAAAGTATCCGGAAACTCCACCGTAGACTACGCCAATGAGCACGTCGGCAAGTGTTGCAATCAATGCAATGATTAGAGAAATTTGAGTACCATTCCATGTTCTTGTCCACAAATCACGTCCAAGCTGATCCGTACCAAACCAATAGTTCGTGGTAATATGTTTTTCTTTGTAAATATCTACGCCGCCTTCTTGACCGCTAAACGCAGGAATCCACGTCAATGCACCGATTTTGGGTGGCAAGTTTGCACGTGAAACGTCCTGATCATCAGTACCATATCCAAAGAAATGAGGACCAATAATAGCCAATATAACAATCAAAGCAATAATGATCATTGAAGCCATCGCACCTTTATTCGTAACAAAACGGCGAACTGCGTCCTTCCAGGCACTGATACTTTCACCGGAAATTTTTTCACTTTCCGAGTTGTCCGCTTCAACGGGTCCAAAAAGGTCCTTTGTTACTGACGCTTCAGTTGTTGTCATGATGACTTCCCTCCAGAAACACGAATTCTTGGGTCAATCACACCATATAGAATATCAACAATTAAAATAGTCACAATAAATAATGCGGCATACAGTTCAGTCGTCCCCATAATCATCGGATAATCATTGGTGACAATGGCATCAATAAATTGTGATCCAATGCCAGGGATCGCAAAAATATTCTCAATAACGAGTGATCCTGTTACCACAGCCGCTGTCATCGGCCCAATCACTGTGACGATTGGAATCATTGCATTACGAATGGCATGTTTATAAATAACCGCTACTGTGCTTAAACCCTTTGCCTGTGCCGTTACAATATAGTCCTGATTCAGCACTTCAACCATTTCTGTACGCATAAACCGAGCAATTGATGCCATGACACCTACACCAATAGAGATGACCGGTAATACATGAGTCATCGGTGAATCCCAACCGATAACCGGAAAAAGCTGAATCTTAACGGAAAAGAAATACTGAAGAATTGCCGCAAAAATAAATGACGGTATCGAAATAAAAAGAACGGTCAGTGTAACGGTTCCCCAATCAAGAAATTTACCACGATAGATACCAGAAATAATACCAAGAACGATGCCTAATACTGTGCCAAAAATCATCGATTCGATACCAAGCTCCATCGATATCGGAAAGCGTTGAAGAAGAAATTCAGTCA
>Ga0334901_1000872_pt1 | contig 36970 bp, 22 predicted proteins | sample GraSluR3_MG_3_FD_207216 | JGI IMG/M metagenome (GOLD analysis project Ga0334901, IMG submission 207216) | Sludge microbial communities from methane-producing bioreactor in Wageningen University, Netherlands - Granular Sludge_15_08-R3 | ecosystem: Engineered > Bioreactor > Anaerobic >...
GGTTCATCGCCCGGGGGCTGCCCGCCGGGCTGAGCGGCCTGGTCGTGGCGGGCCTGCTGGCGGCGGCCATGTCGAGCCTGTCGTCGGGGGTCAACTCGTCGTGCTCGGTCATCACCGTCGATTTCATCGATCGGTTCCGCCCGCGCAAGTCGTCGGAGGTCGACCACGTGAAGTTGGCCAAGTACGTTTCGGTATTCGTCGGCGCGGCGGTCATCGCGCTGAGTTCGGGGGTGGGCATGGTCCAGGGGAACCTGCTCGAATTGGCCTTCAAGGTGGTGAACCTGCTGACCGCCCCGTTGTTCGGGCTGTTCTTCATGGCGATGTTCGTGCGCTGGGCCACCGGGCCGGGAACGCTCGTCGGGGCCGCGTTCGGTCTGGCGGTCGTGGTCGCCATCAGCTACTGGAAGGAAATCACCGGCACCGAAGGGATCAGCTTCATCTGGGCCATGCCGCTGAGCTTTGTCGTCCAGATCGGCACGGGCATGCTCGCGAGCCTGGTTCCCATCGGCCGGCGAGCCGATCGGCGGCCATAGCGGCGAAGTGTCCATCGCGAGGGTGACATCCCCTTGCCGGGCGACTCCCCGATTTCCCGAAGCACGGGATGTCGGCGTGTGGTAAGATACTCGTAAGTGCGGTCCGGAGTGACACGGGGGCTCAGACCGTGACCATGGACCGGGAGCCCCCTCGCAAAGGCGGTTAGTCTCCCGTCAAAATGTGCGCAGTTCCCCCTGCCGTTACCCCGGAGACGGCAAGACGAGAACCATCGCCAGAATCCTCCTGACCGGACGACTCGCCTCGGGTCGACGTGCACGCCCCTGCAACGAGACGTGCCGCGGACGGCGGACTTCGAAAACCGAGCGAGAAGACCGAATGGCTGTGCCGAGAGGCTACGGAGACGCACTCGTGCCTGCGAACGACATCGATAGGAGGAGCGCGATCCCATGGCCACCCTTACCGAGCCGGCTGTCCGTTCGGCTCCGGTCACGGTCCGTCCCGTTGCGTCGCGTCGCGACCTGAGCCGATTCTTGCGGCTGCCCTGGACGATCTACGCGAACGATCCTCACTGGGTGCCTCCCCTTCTGGTCGACGTGAGGGAATTCGTCAACCGCCGCAAGCATCCGTTCTACCGGCACGGCGACGCGGTGCTCTTCTTGGCGGAGCGCGGCGGCCGGGCCATCGGCCGCATCATGGCCAGCGACGATCTCCGCTACAACGAGATCCGGGGGACGAACGTCGGCTGCTTCGGGATGTTCGAGTCGATCGACGAGCCCTTTGTCGCCCATGCCCTGCTCGACGCGGCGGCCGACTGGCTCCGACGGCGCGGCCGCTCGCAAGTGCTTGGACCGATCGAGTACTCGGCCAACTACACCTGTGGCTTGCTGGTCGACGGTTTCAACACGCCCCCGCGCGTGCTGATGAACCATCATCCGCCCTATTATGCCGAGCTGCTCGAATCATGGGGTCTGGAGGGCGTCCAGGACATGTACAGTTGGTGGTTCGTCGACCCCCTTGACATGGTGGCGCGGTGGCGGGAGCGGGCCGAGCGGATCGTCGCGCGCAGCGGCATCACGGTGCGGCCGTTTTCCAAGCGCGACTTCCAGGCCGACGTGGCCCGATGCCAGGAAATCGCCAACCTCGCCCTGAAGGACAACTGGGGGAGCGTGCCGCTCACCTCGGCCGAGGCCGAGTATTTCGCCAGGCAGCTTGCCCGAATCGCCGACCCGAACCTCGTGCTGCTGGCCGAGGCCGGGGGCAAGCCCATCGGCTTTTCGATCACGATTCCCGACGTCAACGAGGCGATCCGGCCGCTCAACGGGCGCCTGACCAGGTTCGGGCTTCCGTTTCCGCTCCTGCGCCTGGTGCGCCGCATGCGAAACGTCCGCACCGCCCGATTCCTGGCCGTGGGCGTCCTCGAAGAGCACCGCTGCCGGGGCGTGCTCGAGCTGCTCGTCCTCCGGACGCTCGACTACGGCAAGAACGTTCTGAAGTACACCGGCGCCGAACTGGGCTGGACGCTCGTCGACAACGAGCGAATCAACCGGGCCATCGAGCGGGTCGGCGGCCGCCGCTACAAGACCTATCGGGTCTATCAGAAGAATCTCGTTTGAGGGGAGTACTTGAATGCGTTGGACCCAAGGATTGGCGTGCCTCATCGTCTGCGCCGCGTCGGCGTCGGGCGGCGAATCGGGCGATCAGCATCCCCTGGTGCCGGTCATGCAGATGGCCTATGAACGCTACGAGCAGGTCGCCCGCGACGTCCGCGATTACTCGTGCACCCTGGTCAAGCGCGACCGCGTCGCGGGCGTGCTGTTGGACCCCGAGTACCTGTTCGTCAAGATCCGCCACGAGCAAGTCGAGAACGGCCGCGTCGTCGAGCCCTTCTCGGTTTACGTCCGTTTTCTGGGGCCGGCCGACGTCAAGGACCGCGAGGTCGTCTACGTCGCGGGGGCGAACGGTGGGAAGATGATCGCGCGGCGCGGCGGGCCGCGCCTGGGCTCGTTCACCACGGCGCTCAGCCCCCAAAGCGACGTCGCCATGAGTCGCACCCGCTATCCCCTGACCGAGATCGGCATGCTCAACCTGATCGCCCGGCTGCTCGAGGTCGGCAACGAGGAACTCGACGACCGCGACGTCGAAGTGACCTACGTTCCCGGCGCCAAGGTGAACGAGCGGCGGTGCACGCTCATCCAGATGACCCACCCCACCTACCGCCCCCACTACCGGTACCACGTCGCGAGGATCTTCATCGACGACGAGCTTCAACTGCCGATCCGCTACGCCTCGTACGGTTGGCCCGGGGAGGAAGGGGGCAAGCCCCGGCTGCTCGAGGAATACACCTATCTTGACGTCCGACTCAATCCGGGCTTTACCGACTGGGACTTCGACTACCGCAACGAGGGGTATGGATTCCGCAAGGAGTTCCAGCCGTAACCGGCGAGCGGTCGACGGTCAGCCTGTCAGCTTCCGGCAAATCGCGTCGGCCATCTCGCGGGTGCCGACGGCGGTGGGGTCGTCGCGGTGGGGCTTCATGTCGTAGGTGACGTCGCGGCCCTCGGCGATCACGGCGGCGACGGCCTTCTCGAGCCGGTCGGCGGCATCGGTCTCGTTCAAGTGGCGGAGCATGAGCATGCCCGACAGGATCAGGGCCGTCGGATTGACCTTGTTGAGGCCCTTGTACTTGGGGGCGCTGCCGTGGGTGGCCTCGAACACGGCGCCGTCGGGCCCGACGTTGGCCCCGGGCGCGACGCCCAGCCCGCCGACCAGGCCCGCCGCCAGGTCGCTGAGGATGTCGCCGTAGAGGTTCGGTAGCACGACCACATCGTACAGCTCGGGTTTCTGCACGAGTTGCATGCACATGTTGTCGACGATGCGGTCTTCGAACTCGACGTCGGCGAACTCCTCGGCGACCTTGCGGGCCGTGGCCAGGTACAGGCCGTCGGTGTACTTCATGATGTTCGCCTTGTGCACCGCGGTGACCTTGCGGCGCCCGAACTGACGGGCGTACTGGAAGGCGTAGCGCACGATCCGCTCGGTGCCCGAGATGCTGATCGGCTTGATCGACACGCCCGTCTCGTCGCGCCCGGTCTTGATCTTTCGGTCGGTGCCGACCCGGTTGATGTAGTCGACCAGCTCGGCCGTTTCGGGCCGGCCCTGCTCGAACTCGACGCCGGCGTAGAGGTCTTCGGTGTTTTCGCGGACCACGACCAAGTCGATGGGCACCTCGTGGAAGAAGCTGCGCACGCCCGGGTAATACTTGCAGGGGCGAACGCAGGCGAACAGGCCGAGCTCCTGGCGGAGAAAAACATTGATGCTGCGAAAGCCCGTGCCGACCGGCGTGGTGATGGGGGCCTTCAGGGCGCACCGCGTGCGGCGGATGCTCTCCATTACGGAGTCGGGCAGAGGGGTGCCGGTTCGCTCCATCACGTCGATCCCGGCCTCCTGGACGTCCCAGTCGATCGCCACGCCCGTGGCGTCGACGCATCGCCGCGCGGCGTCGGCCAACTCGGGCCCCACCCCATCGCCGGTGATCAAGGTCACTTCGTAAGCCATGCTCTTCCCCCTAGTTGTCTCGAACGGTTCAGAAGCTCAACAGGTTAGCACACCGGGAACGCGGGGTCAACGACGACCGTCGCGGGCGGCGGCACCGGGGGGAAGCGAATCGGCGATTCGCCGCCGGCGCCCCGGTCCGGCCCTTCCTGACGCTTGAACTACCCCCGTGGGGCCGTTAGAACAAGACGCGGGGTCTCCGCCAAAGTCGAAGTTGGAGAAGACGCATGAACGGCAAATGGTCAATGGCGCTCGCGACGCTCGTGGCGCTGGGTTCGACGCTTCAGGCTGGCGAAACCCTGTTGACCACGGGTCCGCAGCAGTACGACGGCCGGAACTACTACTGGCTGGCCCAGTGGACGCTCGAAGTCAACCTTCCCGACGACGTGGCCGAGGGCGACCACTTCGAGGTCCTTTTCGGCTCGAAGGGGCCCGGCAAGCGCACGCTCTACTACGAGTACGACGGTCGAAGCGGCTCCTTGGCCCAGGTGAGACCCCAGTCGTTCGAGTGGATCGAGCTGCCGCTGGGACCGCTCGCCGCCGGGAAGAAGGTGCGGCTGTTCGGCAAGGGACGGGAGCAGGTGGCCTTCCTGGCCGGCGTGCGCACGACGGGCAAGTCGGCTTCGGCGCCGAGCGTCAAGCCGATCGCCACCGGCGCGCCGGCCCAGAGCGGCGACGGCGGCGCGGTCTGGTCCGATCTGCCGGGTTTCGAGGCGACCGACGAGATGCGCAATCTCTGGAATCCCGCGCCCGAAAAACCCGACTGGCGCCGCGCCGAGCGATCGGCCCGGTATGCCGGCATTGCCTTGAGCAAGGTCCAGCGCTGGCTCCACGAGCGATGCCTGGCGGTCCGCGACGAGCCCACCGGCCTGTTCCGCCCGACCGGGCCCGAGTGGAATTATCACGACACGGCGGCCGACTGCTATCCCTTCTACGTATGGGCGGCCTACTTCACCGACAAGCGGGTGCTCGGCACCGTGATGATCGAGACCCTCGAGGCCGAGCAGCGGCTGTGCAACGAGCTGGACCGTCTGCCCGTGCCCTACAACATGGACACCCGCCAAAAAATCGCCACGCCGCTTGATCGAATCATTTTCGGCGCCAGCGAATACGCCAAGGACGGGCTCACGCCTATCGTCGAGATCACGGGCAGGCAGTACCCCTGGTTCGACCGCATGCGAGGGCTGGTCGACGACATCTTCAAGCATGCCCCGATCGAGACGCCCTACGGGAACATCCCGTCGACCAACGTCGAAGTGAACGGCGAGCTTCTGCAGATGCTCCCGCGCCTGTACTGCATGACCGGCGAGCGCAAGTATCTCGATTGGGCGCACCGGCTGGCCGACTACTATCTGTTGCCCGGCCGGTTTGTGCCGACCCGGCTCTCGGACCACGGCTGCGAGATCATCGGGGGCCTGGGCCTGCTCTTCGCGGTCGACACGACGGCCTGCCCCGACAAGGCGGAGCAATACAGGCCGCACCTGGAATACCTGTTCGACGAGATCCTCCGGCGCGGGACGAACCGCGACGGGATCATCGTGGCCGAGTTGCACGCGACCGAGGGGCCGCACGACGACGTGATCCTCCGCGACGGCTGGGGATACGACTTCGTCGGGTTCCTCGACTACGACCTGGCCCTGGGCACGACGCGGTATCGCGAGGCGATCCGCCGCCCGATGACCAACCTGCTGAAGCCGCGCTACGAAAGGTTCAACTGGGATCACGGCTCCCGCGATAACGTGGCCGATTCGGTCGAGGGAGGGCTCTATCTGCTGCATCGCATCCCGACGGCCGAGGCGTTCATCTGGGCCGATCGCGAGATCGCCACCCTGCTGGTCGACCACGTGAAGCCCGATCGTCTTTGGGATACCCACAAGCTCGAGGCGAACACGGTGCGCACCGTGCTGATCCACACGATGCTGCACACCCGCAACACGATCGCCCGCCCCTGGCAACAAGGCCTCGAACTGGGCGCGGCGCCGTGCGACCGGGGCATCTGCCTCGTCGTGAAGTGCGACGAGCCCTACGAGGGCCGCATCGAGTTCGACGTGCCCAGGCACCGCCTGTACATGGGCTTTCGCGAAGACTGGCCGCGAATGAACGCCGTGCCCGAGTGGTTCACCGTCGAACCGGATGAGTCGCACCAGTACGTCGTGGAAGACGTCGACGCGCAAACGCGGCAAGTCGTCACGGGTCGATCGCTCAGCGAGGGATGGGCCGTTCGCGTCGAGCCGGGGAAGCCCCTGCGGCTGATCGTCGCGCCGCGGTAGCCCGCCGCGCTTAAGCCGCGTGGAACAACCGACGGAGGAAAACGTAAGGAGCGGCTGACCCGCTGGGTTTCGGCGGGGCGACGTTCGCGCGACGTTTTGGTCTTTCGTGGCGGCGATCGTGCAGCGATCCGCTGCGGCAAGGTCGAAGAAGATAACGGCCCTTTCTGGACTTCTCACGCAAAGGACGTACCATGATGAAAACGTTCGACTTCTGGCGTCGCGCCCTCGCGGCTCTGGCCGGCATGGCGTTGATTTGGGCGGCGTCGACCGCCCAGGGCGCTTCGCCGCCGGCTTCCCGCGCGGGCACGGCGCCCGAGGCAGGGGCGGACGTGGCGACCCCGGCGCGCATCGCCGAGCGGATGCGGGCGTTCGTCGAGGCCGGGCAGATGGCCGGATCGGTCACGCTGGTCGCCCGGCAAGGCAAGGTCGTCCATTTCGAGGCGGTCGGATTGGCCGACATCGAGACCGAGCGGCCCATGGAAACCGACACCCTGTTTGCCATCGCCTCGATGACCAAGCCCGTGACGGCCACGGCCCTGATGATCTTGCAGGACGAGGGCAAGCTCTCGGTCGACGACCCGGTGGCAAAACACCTCCCCGAGCTTGCCGGGCTGTCGTTCGAGGGCCGCCCCGCTCAGCCCCGGGTCACCATCCGCCACGCCATGACGCACACGTCGGGCATGGGCGGCAGTCAGCGCACTGAGCAGACCCTGCAGGAGACCGTCGAGGCGATTGCCGGGCGGCCTCTCGATTTCGCGCCCGGCACGCGATGGCAGTACAGCCCCGGCTTGAACGTATGCGGGCGGATCATCGAGGTCGTCTCGGGGCAACCCTTCGACGCGTTTCTCGCCGAGCGGGTCTTTGTGCCGTTGGGCATGCGCGACACCACGTTCGCCCCGTCGCCCGGGCAGAAGGCTCGCATGGCGAAGCTCTACAAGCCGGGGGCCGAGGACAGGTCGCTCGAACCGGCCGAGCACTGGCTCATCGACGACGCGGGCCGGCGGGCCCCGAATCCGTCGGGCGGGCTCGTTTCGACGGCCGCCGACGTGGCCCGCTTTTACCAGATGATCCTCAACGGCGGAGAGCTCGACGGCCGGCGCATCGTCTCGAAGTCGGCCGTCGACCAGATGACCCGCGTCCAGACCGGCGACCTGACGACGGCCTTCACCCCGGGCAACGGCTGGGGCCTGGGCTGGTGCATCGTGCGCCAGCCGCAGGGAGTCACGCGCATGCTCTCGCCCGGCACCTGCGGCCACGGCGGCGCCTTCGGCACGCAAGGCTGGATCGACCCCGAGCGGCAGATGATCTTCGTGCTCATGATCCAGCGGACCGGCTTCGGCAACGGCGACGCCTCGGAGATCCGCGACGCCCTCCAAGCGATCGCCGTCGAGGCCTTCGCGAAGTAAACGCCGCGGCTTGGCCGCGCAAATCGGGGCAGGACGGGCCGTCCAGGCTCGAACGCGCTGCCGTTGCCCCGTTCGGAAGCGCAATCCTCACCCCGGCACAATCGCCCCGTGCTCTCGAAGCAGCGTCCGAAGCTCGCCGAGCGGGACGGAGCGGGGCGTGGTGGCGGATCGGGCGGCCAGGGCGGCGGTGGCGCCGGCGGCCTGGCCCATGGCCATGCACGAGGCTTGCACGCGCAGGGCCGAGTTGGCCAGCCGGTCGCTCGACAGGCAGCGTCCGGCAGCGAGCAGGTTGCGGCTTCCCTTCGGGATCAATGCCCCCAGCGGGATCGTCGGCACGGTGCCGGGGGACAGCGGCTTGGGCGTCACGCCGTGGCGGTCGTGCAGGTCGATCGGGTAGAAGGAGTAGCACACCGCGTCGTCGAAAAGGCGACCCGACGTGAAATCGTCGCAGGTGATCGTGGTCTCGCCCACGATGCGGTAGGTTTCTCGAACGCCCGTCTCCTGCATCATGTCGAGCAGGCGGGCATTTTCGCAGCCGGGCAGGGAGCGCACGAAACGCAGCAGGCGGAGCAGCGACCGCCGGCCGGCGACGTTCGCCTGCGTCTGGGTGGCGGCGGTCGACGAGTCGGCGCCGAACACGTGCTGGGCGTTGTTTCCGCCCGCCCGCAGGAAACCGATGAAACGACCTCGGCCGTGCGAGTAGTCGCCCTCCTCGAGCTCGCCGTGGGCCAGGGCTCGCAGGTAGCGGCGCTGGATCTCTTCCGCGTCGAGCCGATCGGCGTCGTAGCCGCCCAGGCGGAACATGAGGGTTCCCGGCTGGGTGGTCGCTTCGCGCAGCCGGGGCAAACCGATCATGCCGACCACGTCGGCCCCGCCCGTGCAGTCGATGAGCTGCCGGCAGGCGACCCGGCATCGCACGCCCTTGCCGACGACGTCGACCTCCCACCCGTCGGGCGTCGTTTCGACGGCCAGGGGGAACTGGTAGTAGGCCAGCGAGACCTTGGCTTCGAGGCACGCCTCCTCGATCAGGGCGGCGTAAAGCGGCCCGTTGATCCGCACCTGGTGCTGCCAATGGCGCTGGGGGACCGTCGAGAAGTCGGGCATGGCGCCGCCGTCCAGCTCGACGGCCTTGCACACGAGTTCCCAGCCGATGCCCGCGATGATCGGCGTTCCCCAGGCGTGGAACAGCCCGGGAAAGTCGACGCCGCCGGTCGTGGTGGTGCCGCCGAGTTGGCTTCCCACCTCGATCAGCGCAGTCGTGGCGCCCGCCCGCGCCGCCTGCAAGGCGGCCACGGTGCCGGCCGTTCCTCCGCCCACGACCAGGACGTCGACCTGCCGGCGCGGTTCGACGACGGCCGGTTCGGCCCGGGCCGTCAAGGGGCTGATCGCCACGGCCCCGACCGTCGCCGAGGCCGCCTTGAGAAGATCGCGTCGTCTCACGATTCCCCCTTCTTCTGCCTATCCAAAACGGTCTACCACCGACTACTGCCCGATCCCCTTCCACCGCACGCTTCGGAACTTCGCCCCGGCGCAGCCCCAGGCGTAGAGGGCGAACGTGCCCTTGGTGAAGGTCGCGTCGGTAGCCTCGAGGTCCTTCTTGCCGTCGACGTAGACGGTGATCTTCGCGCCGTCGAGCACGACGCGGAGATCGTACCACCGGTTCATCTCGTAGCCGGCCGAGTTCTGCGCCAGGGTGCGGTAGCTCGGGCCGTCCTTGCAGGCCAGCACGCGGAAACCCCGCTGGGCGTCCATGGCCCAGAGGTAGTGGCGTTCGGCGTCCTGGAGGCGAAAGGCGACGCCCAGCGTGTCGTTGTCCGACGAAGCGATCTGCAGGCTCAACTCGCCGTCGCCCAGTTCGACGCCGGGGGCATACACTCGAAGCGTGCCGTCGCGCCGCATTTCGGGATCGGGGTCCGACGCGCTTCCCTTGAAGTGGTTCGAGACCTCGGTGACGAAGTCGTCGGAAAGCTCCCACTTGCTTTGCGGCGGACTGGCGCCGGGCGTGTCGAACACGCGCCAGTGCGATCTGTCGAGCGGAATCACGTCGGGGTCGATCACGAAGTCGGCCGTCGCGATGGGGCTGGGCGGCATCCCCTCGCAATAAGCCCGCGCCCGCAGCGTCGTGTTTCGCGGCACGGCGATCGGGGCGGCATACTCCGCCGACTCGGCCGTCGGCTCCGAGCCGTCGAGGGTATAGCGAACCGTCGCCTCGGGCCGGTCGGCGGCCAAGGTGACGGCCACGGGCTCGGCGAACACGCCGCCGCCGGGCTCGATGCGCGGCGAGCGCAGCCCATAGGGCGCCAAGGCGATCGATGCCTTGATCAGGTAGCTGCACGTGCACAGGTCGGTGGCGTCGGGCATGAGCACGAGCCCACCGGCGGGGAGCGTGTTGATCCAGCAACCGGGCCGGATTCCGCCGTAGTTCTCGGTGCCGCAGTCGACGAGCAGGTCGGTGTACCCCAGCGTGGCCGAGCGGTAGACCATCATGTGCTTCGACCCGGCGACGATGCCGCAGCCGTAGGAACGCGAGAAGCTGAAGTCCTTCCTTTCGCCGGTAAGCAGGTCCCACGCGCCGGGCTGCATGTAGATGGTCGTCCCGTTGAGGATGGGCCGGGTGATGGCGTCGCATTCGACGTCCCACCGTCGCCGGCCGGTTCGGGTGTCGAAGGCCGCCATGCGGCCGCCGCGCTCCGAGGCAAGCTTGAATCGCCAGTCCTGGTAGCACATCACCAGGGTCTGGTGCTGTCGGCTCAGCGCCAGCACGGTGCCGAAGACGTCGTCGTCGCACTTCCAGACGGGCGTGCCGTCGGCCAGGTCGAGCGCCACGAGCGTGCCCGGCGGATGCTCGTCGCCCGGCTCGGGCACGCCGCGTCGCTTTTCCAGACGCCGATCGCCCAGTGCCAGGGGCCGATCGATCAGGTACACGCGATCGTCGCCGATGGCAATGGCGTTGTGGCGGATCGACGCCTCGGGCCGATACTGCCAGCGAAGTCGGCCCGTCGTGGCGTCGGCGACGAACAACAGCAGTGACTCGGTGAATTGGGTCTGCATGTCGCCCTGCCCGAAGCGATAGGTCACCACGTGCTCGTCGTTGGCGAGGGTGCCGACCAGGTCGTCGCCCACGCAGGCGATCACGCCCCAGGTGCCGGGCTTGCCGTCGGGCCGGGGAGGCGCGGGAAACGCGCCCAGGCGCTCGCCCGTGGCCGGATCGAGCCTCAGGCACTCGCCGCCCGTGTGCACGTAGAGCCCGTGAGGCCCGATGCAGAAGTTGCTGCCCGTTCCCGAGACGCCCATCAGGTGTTCGCCGTCGTAGACGGCCTGGATGCCCGGCAGCGGATACTCCCACAGCTTGCGCCCGTTGTAGGCGTCGACGCACAGCACGCCGTCGCGCCCCAGGATGAACAAGCGGCCGTCGAGAAACAGGGGAGCGCGCCCGCGCCCGTGCCGGCTGGGCATGATGAAGTCGAGGTCGGTGAACCAGAGCATTCCCAACGGACCTCGAACGAGCGAATCGGTCGAGCAGTTCGTATTGGCCGGATCGCAGTATTGATGGGTCCAGGTGCCGGCCCCTTCGAGGGGGCCGCGCACGGTCTTCCTCATCGCTCCGCGCTTCCCCAGCACCGCGGTCCCGCCGTACGGGCGCAGCAGGCGACCGGCCTCGGCCTCGAGCGACGAGGTGACGCCCGCCTCGATGGCGCGGCTCGAGACGACCAGGTCGGCGAAGCCGTCGGGCAGGTTCGTCTTGCCCGGATCGCCCTGGTGAACCGTCACGCGCACTCCGTAGAGCCCCGCCGCATCGAGCTTTCGGCGGGCCTCGGCAACGTTCTCGGGATCGGGATCGACGGCGTAGACGTACAGGCCGGTCTGGCCGGCCAGCCTCTCGGCCAGGCTGCCGTCGCCGCAGCCCAAATCGACGCAATAGCCTTCGGTGAGTCCGCTTTGACGAAGGATCTCGTTGGCGGCTTCGGCGGCCGGGTGCGCGTCGTCGTACGGGATGGAAGCCCGCGATACGGCAATCTCGTTCGGCTTTTCGGCGAGGCCCTGGCCGTAGCCGTAGATCGTGCCCCCATCGGTGCTCACGAACACCCGCCCTGCGGCGGCCGACAGTCCCCAGGGAGTGCCGTCAAGTTGATCCTGCCAGACCACCTCGTTCGAGGCGAGGTCGACGGCGCACACGCCGAATCCGCCCGACCCGGGTCCGGCCGACACGACGGTCGGGCCCGAGAGCATTAGCGACGCGCCGCCGTAGGGGACGGCCGCCGACCACAACTCTTCGAGCCCCTTGGCCTGGGCCGTGTTGCCCTTTCGGTCGGTCGTCGTCACGGTGGCCCAGCGCAGGGACCTCACCTTCCCGTCGTGCCAGTGGACGACTCCGTCGGGCGCGGCCGCGGTGACGTTCGGCGCCAGGGCAGGGATGGCGGGCTGTCGGGCGCCGGAGGCGACGTCGAACGCGACGCCGCGGCTGAAGAAGACGTCGCCGGCGACCACGACTTCCGATCCGCCGAACTTCGTGTTCTCCTGAAGGTGGAAATAGAGGAACGCTCCGTCCGAACGGCGAAACGCGGCCGGCACGGCTCGGCCGGTCGGCACGAGAAGGTGCTCGCCGGCGACCACGAGGCTGCCCTGGGCCGACACGCCGCTGGCGGCGTTGGCCCCGCCGTGCGGCTGGCCCATGTAGATCGAGCCCGAATCGTCGTTGCACCAAAGCACCTCGCCCGTCGCGGCATCGAGCGCGTAGACGAAGATCCCCTCCGACGGCCAGATGCCGGCGCCAAAATAGACCACGCCGTCTGCCACGACGGGACCGCCGCGGGCCGGCCACCGCGACACGATGCGATCGTTCCCCAACACGAGGCTGTCGTCGGGCCCGCCGCGGAGCTTCCACAACAAGCGCCCGTCGCCGCCCGCCAGGCAGTACAGATGACCGTCGTCGCCGGCGACGTACACGCGACCCTCCGACACGGCGGGCGCCAGTCGGATGGGGCCGCCGGTAAAAAAGCTCCATCGCTCGTCGCCCGTGCGCGCGTCCAAGGCGTAGACCTTGCCGTCGGCCGAGCTTCCGAAGAAGACCGCGTCGCCGTCGGCGGCCGTGCGATAAGCCCGATCGAAGGGCATTCGCGTGTCGCGTCCCGGCCAGGCGGGCTGGGGGGCGTGACGCGCCGCGCGGACCCATTGCAGCGAGAGCCCGGCTCCGGGTGTCTCGGCCGCGTGGCCGATTCGGGCACAGGCCGCAGCAACATAGAGCCAGACCGCCAGAACGGTCCCGACGCGTCGGAGGCGAGAAGTCTCAAGTCGCGACATCGGCGTCTCCTTCGGAGTGTTGGTATCGCACCGGGGGGTGTCGTTGGGGATATGGGCGCGGGCCGAACCACGGCGCACGACTTACCGCCGCAACTCGGCGAGCATCTCGACGGCCTGGTCGACCATGCGCTCGCCCGTGCCCGGCTCGGCGTAGCTGTGCAGCCCCATCCAGACCTGGTAGCCGCCCAGGTCGTAGGCTTCGCGATCGCCGATGTAGCCGATCCAGTCGTTCGACAGTTCGGCAACATACGTGTGCTCGAAGGGCGAGCGACGTTTGACCTCGATGCCCAGCTTTGTGAAGAACTCGGCGGGCACGCCCACCACGGCTACGTCGCCGATCCGCATGACCTGGAGCCAGGTGGTCCGCGTCTCGCCTTGATGGGGAGCCACGTCCTTGCGCATCTGCCGAAAGACGTGGATGATCGCCTCGGCACCGCCGCCCGCCCGCTTGGTGCAGTAGTCGACCACGGCCTTGTCGGCGGCCGCCTCGTCAAAGGTTCGGACCTTGAATTCGAAAGGCCGCTTGATCGCCGTCAGTCGATCGACGTTGCGCGGCTCGGCGCGGGCCAACGCATCGAGCACGGCCTGCTTGATTCGCTCGGCCGCCTCCTCAGGGCCCGGGTCGAGGCGGTGCGTCGAGCCCGATGCCCCCTGGACAAACATGGTTGTGCCGCCCAACTCCGATTCGAGTTGCTGGGCCGCCATGCCGTAAAACGCCGGCGAGCGCACGTTGCCCGACAATGCCCCGATCGTATGGGTCGAGTGGCTGAAGATCAACGCCTCGAGCCCACCGTCGGGGTTGCGAAAGGCCAGCACGGGCAGTTCCGGGTCGAAGGGGCCCGTGGGCCGAACGGCGTCGCTGCGATCCCCGATCCAATAGATGCTGCCGTCCTCAAGCAGCAGGCGGCTGTTCTGGCCGACCGTCCTTTCCTCGCCCTCTTGGAAGTGGAAGGTGGCATCGGCCAGCCGGTCGTCGGCGTCGGCCACGGCCTCGACGATCGCCCGGGCGACGGTCGTACAGAATCGTTCGTCGCGGTCGTACCCGTGCACGCGCATCGTGCTCGGGGCGTGGTGGGTGTGCGTGCAGTGGATGAGCACGCGGGCCGGGGGGATTCCTCGCGTTTGCTCGATCTCGGCCACGACAGGATCGAGCAGATCGCGGGTAATCATCAACACGTCGCAGGCCACCAGGGCCAGCTTGCCGTGGCCGGGCCTTTCGAGCACCACGGCCGCGGCCCGCAGCTTTCCCTCTTGTCCCTTGACGAAGCGGGGCAGGATGCCGCCGGCGATGACCATCGAGTCGTCGGCCGCCAGATCGACCGCTGCCGCGCCGACGCGCAACCCGTCGGCCCGCGCAGCCATCCCATGCCCGGCCGTCGATACGACCAGAACGAGTATTGCAGGAAGTCGCGACATGACCTTTCCTCTCTGCATTCCGCGATCCGAAAACCGGGCCTGGTTCGATTGGCATCATTGTCGGAGGTGGCAGGAGCCGCGTCAAATCTTCGGTTCCGGCAATGGGACCGAGTCAGCGGCGTCACACGTTTCACCATCGTCCGAATCGGAAACGACGCGACCCAAAGCCATCAGCGATAGGCAATTACGATCCCCCGATGTCGGGGGCTGTTGCCCGGGCACGGCACCCCTCGCAAGGGTCGTGTCTGGGCATTGTCCAACCAGTGACTTGCGATAAGCGGAACCGCGTTGGATAATTGAGTTGACTTTGCGCGTCGTGGGCTTTCTGCAAAGGACGGCCCGAGACCCTTCGACAAGGGTCGGGCGTCAAGGTCGCCGATCGACTTCCGTTGTCGCGATGGTGCCGCGGCGCGCAAGGCGAACCGCACGCGTTCGCCGTTTGCCCCGCGGCCGGGAGGTCGCCCGACCCCGCGCCCCGGCGACACGGGGAGCACTTAGGGCGAACTTGCCATGGAAGGTTCGTTGCGGCGGCGCGGCGGCAGAGTTCGGGCACTCGGCTTGTCGGCACGGCTCGAAAACAAAGGGCCTGCCGTCGGTGCTTGGGGTACGCGCATTCTTGCCTTCTTTCAGGCTCTCCGCACGGCGTCGTCGCGTGAATAACCCAAACTGCGCGCGTTTTCTCAAAGGGGAGCGAACCGCGGCGACGATTCAGCCGTAACACCAACATGCTCGGGGTACGCACGCTCGGCAAGCGGAGACGATCGCAGCGCTGTGTCGGACGGTTCGATCCTTATCCTTCCTTTCTTGCCCGCATTGAGTCATGACTGAAAACCCAACCCAGGGGCTTCACCGGGGTCCCGACTCGTTGGACGCGGCCGGCGGAGGGCACCAGGGCCTTGTGTTCGGGGCGGCCGTGCTGGTCGCGGCCGGGACCATCGTGGCCGCGTTCTGCGGAATCCAGACGGGGTCGCTCGTGCTCAAGGCGCTGGCCCTCGAAGCGGCCGTCATCACCCTGGCCGTGTGGCTGACCCTGCATGCCGCGCGGATCCGCCTGAAGATCGTTGAATCACTCGAGTGGGCCCGCGACGAGCACGACGAATACGATGAGGACGAAGAGAACGTCTCTGAGCACGACGTGCACCACGCGGTGGCGGTCCACTACGCGGCCCTTCTGGGCCCCTTGACGGTGCTGTTCGGCGGAATGGCCGCCTACCTGCTCTGGAGGCCGATCGTCGAAGACAGCGTGCTGAAGCCCGACTTCACGGCCACGGCTTCGATCATCTGCCTGGTGGCCTGCTGCGTGTGGCTGGTGCTGTCGCGGTCGTTCCAGGCCGCCGGCAGGGATGAGTTGCCCGAGGCCCCGGCCCTGACGCTGGCGTTCCGCGACCTGCAGTGGTCGACGCTGCTGGTGGCCATCGGGGTGTTGGGCACGATGGTCTGGCCCAAAGAAGTTGCCGACGGGGCGGCGTGGGCCCAGCCCGAGATCTGGGTGGCCCGACTCCTGCTGATCTGGGTGCTGGTCGTCTCGCTCGAGCAGCTTGCCCGACTCGCCATTGCCTGGTTGCACCGGCTCAACGTCGAACGGGGATTCGCCTCGCCCATTCAACTGCTCGCCCGCGAGGCCGTCTTCGTGCGCGGCAACCCGATCGCCAGCGTCTTCGAGACGATCGAGGCGCGGTTCGGCGTGAGCTTCCGCTCGTCGTGGGCGATCCGGTTCGTTCGGGCAGCGGCCTTGCCGTCGCTCGTTCTCGTGTTGCTGTTGTTCTGGGCTCTCACCAGCGTCACCGTCGTCGGCACGAGCGACCTGGCCGTGCGCGAGAGCTTCGGGCGGATCGAAGGCAAGCCTTTGGGTCCCGGCCTGCACTGGAAGCTCCCCTGGCCCTTCGGCCGCGTGCGGAGCTATCCGGTCAAGCAGGTCTTCACGATGCCGGTGGGGTTCCAGCCGACTGCCACGCGGCAGAAAGCCTACCTATGGAGCAAGGAGCACGCCCTTGAGGAGTACAACCTGATCCTCGGTAACGGGAACGAGGCCGTGGCGGTCAACGCGCTTCTGTATTACAAGATTCTCGAGGATGAACGCGGCTTTCTCGATTACGTGTACCAGTGGAGCGAAGGAAAGGAAACGGGGCGCGACCCCGAGGCGGCGCTCGACGCCTATGCGCATCGCGCGTTGATGGAGCAGACCCAGTCGGCCACGCTCGAGCAGATCCTGTCGGCCAATCGCGAGGAGTTTGCCGGGAGGATCGAGGAGTCGATTCGCCGGTGCTCGCGGGAACACCGCCTGGGGATCGATGTCGTCGACGTGGCTTTGATCGCGCTGCACCCGCCCATCGAGGCGGCGGCCGATTATCTCGACGTGATCAGCGCCCGAATCGACGCGAACCGCTTGAAGATCGAAGCCAACGGCGAGCGGGCCGCCATGCGGCACAGCGCCGAGGCGACGAGCGACCAGAGGGTCGCCGACGCCCGGGTCGAGGCCGCCCGGATGATGGGCGACGCCTACGGCCAGTCGGCCGAGTTCATCGCGCTGAACCAGGCCTTTGCCGTCGCGCCCGAGGCGTTCAAGCTGCGCTACTGGTATGAAGCCCAGGAGGAGGCGCTGGCCGGTAAGAAGCTGGTCGTGGTCGACAGCAGCCTGGTCGAGGAGAAGGGCGAACTGCTCTTCGACCTCCGGTCCGTGACCGAACCAAGAGGAAGAAACGACATCGTTCCGGCCGGAACGATTCCCATGGGAGTAAGATGACATGTCCTATCGCGACCGTGATCCGGATCCTTCGGAAAAGGTGTCCCTGGGCAAGCTCGCGTTTCGCATCGTGCTGGCCGCGGTCATCGTGGGCCTGCTGGTGGCCTACAGCGCCACCTTTCAGGTCACGGAGGGCTACCAAGCCGTCGTGACGCGCTTCGGCGAGCCGGTGGGCGACGCCTACGAAAAGGCCGGGCTGTTCTGGAAAATGCCTTGGCCCATCGAACAGGCCCACCTGATCGACGTGCGCCGCTGCCTGTTCAACACGCCGTTTACGGCGACGTTTACCAAGGACCAGCGGAACGTCGTGCTGCTGACCTACGTGGTGTGGCGCGTCGGCGATCCGCTTCTGTTCCTCCAGTCGCTGGGAACCCGCACCGAGGCCGAGCGGAAGCTCGAAAGCCTCGTGGCGGCCGAGAAGAACCGGCAAATGGGGCGCTACGAGCTGGCCGCCCTCGTGTCGACCGAGGCCGAGCACATCAAGACCGAGGAGATCGAAGAGGCCATCGTGCAAAACGTCGCGGTCGACGCGGCCAAGAAGTTCGGCATCATCGTCGAGCAGGTGGGCATCAAGCGGATCGCCTACCCCGAAGAGAATATGTCGTCGGTGGTGCAGAACATGAGGCGGGAGCGCGAGGCCGAGTCGAAGATCTACCGCGAGCAGGGCATGAAGGAAGCCAACGCGATCCTCAACCAGGCGCGGTACGAGAGGGAAGAGAAGATCAAGGAGGGAGTCGCCGAGGCCGGGCGCATCACCGGCGAGGCCATGAAGCAGGCGGCCGAGATCATCGGGCAGGCGCAGCTTCTGGATCCCGAGTTCTATGCGTTCTGGCGGTCGCTGCGGGCCCTGAAGACGACGCTGGGCGAAAAGGCCACGGTGATCCTGCGGACCGACCAGAGCATCTTCGAGTCGCTCACCCGGCCGCCCAAGCCGCCGCAGGGGGTTGCGGCCCAGAGGCCCGTTGCCCCGCCCGCCGCTTCGAACCCCACCCTGTCCGCCGTCGAGTAGGGGAGACGCCATGAAGCCGAAAACCTCGACCGTCGTGTTCCAGGGGCTGGAAGCCGGCCTGAGGATGTTCCGCTGGGTGGTGGTCATCCTGCTGGTGCTGTTCTGTTTCTCGGGCGTGCAGAAGGTCGAGCCGGGCAACGTCGGCCTCCTGCTTCGCTTTGGGAGGCTTGAAGGGGCCACGCCGGGCGAGCAGGTCAAGCAGCCGGGGCTGTTGATGGCCCTGCCCTTTCCCGTCGATCGCGTCATCCAGGTGCCGGTCAAGCAGGAAGGCGAGGTGGTTATCGAAGAGGTGTGGCACGACCTCGGCCAGTTGCCCACCTCGGATGAGATCGACCCGGTGCTCGAGGGCTACTGCATCTCGGGCGATCAGAACATCGTTCAGGCCCGGATCGTGGCCAAGTACCGGATCACCGATCCGATCGCCTTCGAGCTGTTTGTCAGCAAGGAGGACCGCGAGGCCATCCTCCGCGATGTGGTGCTGACGTCGCTGACCCACACGGCGGCCGGCTGGGGCGTGTTCGACGTGATCCGGCTCCAGCGCGACCCCCGAGAGACCGGAGAAATCGAGAGCCTTCAGGAAACGGTCTGGCAGCACGCCCAGGCCCGCCTCGATCGCCTGGGCGAGTCGGGCGGGTTTCCCGGGTGCGGCATGGAGATCTCGGCTCTCGAGTTCACCGACGTCCATCCGCCCCGCCACGTGAACGCCGAGTTCCAACGGGCCCAGAGCGCCCAGATCGACATGGAAGCCATGACCCGAAAGGCCCGGGGCGACGCCGAGCAGATGCGGTCCCAGGCCGAGAGCACGCAGAACAAGCTGATCCAGGAGGCCAATGCCTACCGCGAGACGCTTGACGGGCAGGTGCGCGCCGAGCTGGCCGAGTTCTTGGATCTCTACAAAGAGTACGAGAAAAGCCCCGCGTTGGTCTGGCAGCGCATGCTGATCGAAACGCCCGAGGCCATCCTCCGAAACGTGGGCTCCATCCACTTTGTCGCACCCGGCACCCGGGTGATCCTCGACGGGGAGAAGCAACCGTGAGCGAACTGGCCGCACCCGCCTCCGCCCGACTCAATGAGACGCTCGACGTCCCGCTGACCGTCTCGGAGCGCGCTCGGATCGTCGTCCAGCTCGGCTCGGCCATGCTGGCCAGCGGGCTGCTCGGCGTGGGGTTGATCGAGAAATACTTCGGCCCGCCCGAACTGGCCCTGGTCGCCGAGATGATCATGGCCCTGGCGGCCTGCGTGGTGGCCGTGCCGATCTTCTGTCGCGCCCTGATCGGCCTGCTTCGGCGCGATCCGCACACGATGATCGACCAACTGGTGACGCTGGCCACCCTGGCGGCGTTGGCCTACGGCGATTTCGTCACGGCCACGCTCATTCCCGTGATCATGGCCCTGGGGCACTTTCTCGAAGAACGAAGCGTGCTGGGCGCCCAGGCCGCCATCGAGGGCCTGCGGACCCTGCACGCCCGCAGGGCCACCGTGATCACCCCCGACGGCGAGCGCGAGGTGGAGCCGGCCGACTTGAGAAAGGGCGACGTGCTGCTCGTCCGGCCCGGCGACGTGATCGCCGGCGACGGCGATGTGATCGAGGGCACCTCGGCCATCGACCAGTCGTCGATCACCGGCGAATCGGTGCCCGAGGACGTCGGCCCCGACGCCAAGGTGTACGCGGGCACGATCAATCTGACCGGACTGATCCGGGTGCGGGTCACCCGAACCGGCGAGCAGACGGCCCTGGGCCGCGTCGTGGGGCTGCTGCGCGAGGCCGAGCAGTCCAAGACGCCCGTGCTCAAGCTGATCGAGCAGTACGCCGGCTACTACGTGCCGATCATTCTCACGATTGCCGGGGTGGTGCTTTTCGTCACCCGCGACATGTCGCGGGCGGTGGCGGTGCTGGTCGTCGGTTGCCCCGGGGCCCTGGTTCTTGCCGGCCCCACGGCGATGATCGCCGCCCTGGCGGCCGCCTCGCGCCTCGGCATCCTTATCAAGAACACGCGATTCCTCGAGTCCCTGGCCGACGTTGACACGGTTGTGCTCGACAAGACGGGCACGATTACCCTGGGGCACCTCGAGCTGGCGTCGATGCGCCCGCTCAACGGCCACGCCGAAGAGGAGTTGCTGCGCCTGGCGCTGGCCTGTGCCTCGGCGTCGCGCCACCCGGCCTCGCGCGCGATCGTTCACGCCGCCCAGAGCGCCGGCGTCAAGATCGGGGCCGAAGGGGCCGACATGCAAATCGAAGAGGTCGGCGGCAAGGGAATCCGCGCCACGCGAAACGGCGAGGTCCGCTTGCTGGGGCGCCGCGAGTGGCTCATCGAGGAAGGCATCGACCTGCCCGAAAACCCCGAGCACAACGGTTCGATCGTGTGGCTGGGCCGAATCGATCGCTCGGCAAGCGGGCGCAAGGCCGAGGCGGTGGGCTGCCTGCTGCTGGCCGACACGCCGCGCCCCGAGGCCAAGCAGGCGATCCAGGACCTGAAGACGCTGGGCCTGCGACGCTCGGTCATGCTCACCGGCGACCGCCGCGAGGTGGCCGAGCAGATCGGCCGCGCCCTCGAGATGGACGAAATTATCGCCGAGGTCCTCCCCGAGCAGAAGCTCCAGACCGTCCACGCCGAGCGCGACGCGGGCCGCTCGGTCATGGTGGTCGGCGACGGCGTGAACGATGCCCTGGCGTTGGCCTCGGGCGACGTGGGCGTGGCCCTGGGCGCCGTCGCTTCCGACATCGCCCTGCAAAGCGCCGACGTGGCCCTCATGACCAACGATTTAGGCCGGCTGCCGATGACCGTGCAGTTGGCCCGGCGGACCCGGGCAACCATTCACGAGAACGTGCTGATCGGGGCGGGGCTTTCGATCGCTTTCGTGTGGCTGGCCTCGATCGGGTTCATCGCGCCGCTGGCCGGCGCCCTGTTGCACAACGTCGGCGAATTCTTCGTCATCGGCAACAGCGCGCGTCTGCTCCGCTTCGATCAGCGAAAAGCCTACTAGAGTCATGAGGGGGCTCCGGATGGGGGTCGCACGATATGCCGCGGGATTGCTGCTTCTGGCCGGACTGGCCGCGGCCGGCGGGTGCGGGAGCCCCGCCGTCACGGCCGAGTCGCCCGAGTCGGGCAGGGAGCAAAGCGAATTCAGCAAGGAGCGGAACGAGTTCGAGGGCGTCGTGTCGCGGCTGCGTCCCTTCCTGAGCGAGCTTCGCCAGGTCCGCGAAGACTACGCGAACGGCACGCCCGCCGAGCAGGAAGTGCTGCGCGCGCGATACGAGGAGATGCTCAAGCAGGGCGCGGCCCTCGAGGCCGACCTCATCGATACGGCGGTTCTCGCCTGCGTCCGGCATCCTTTGGAGAACGTCGAGCTGGCCTACTTCCTTTCCAGCGTCGCCACCACCCAACTGATGCAGGAGGAATACGAAGACGCCTGGAAGCTGGCCCAGAAACTCGTCGATAACAAGGTGGGCGATCTTCCCGACGACACGTCGGTGTTCTACTCGATGTGCTACTGCGCGGCGGTCGCCGCCTACGCGGCCAACGAATTCGACATCGCCGATGCGCTGTTGAAGTTTCTCGACGAGAAGCAGATCCGCTTGGCCGGAAAGCGAAACCCCATGCAGGAAGTCGTCGACCGGTGCCGGCAAAGCATGGAGTACCACAAGAAGGCGTGGAAGCGAGAAGAAGAGATCCGCGAACGGGAAAAGGTCGCCGCGAACCTCCCTCGGGTGCTGCTGAAGACGACCAAGGGCGACATCGAGGTCGAGCTCTTTGAGAACGAAGCCCCCAACACCGTGGCCAATTTCGTCTACCTGGTCGAAAAACGCGACGAAGAGACCGGCAAGGGATTCTACGACGGGAGGGACTTCTTCCGCGTCGTGCCGATGAACATGGCCCAGGCCGGCTGCCCGAAGGACAACGGCGTGAGCGGGCCCGGCTACACGATCCGCGACGAGTGCGCCCGCCCCGATCGCCGCCTTCACTTCCGCGGCAGCCTGAGCATGGTGCCCATCGCCGGCCCCAACACGGGCGGGTCGCAGTTCGAAATCCTCTTCCGCCCGTCCCCCGAGCGCGATGGGCGCCAGACCGTGTTCGGCCGGGTGGTCCGGGGAATCGAAGTCCTCGCCCGACTCCAACGGCGCGAGCCGCCCGATCCCATGCAGGAGGAATTCGTCGAGGCGCCCAAGGCCGACACAATCGTCGAAGCCACGGTGCTCAGCAAGCGTCCCCATCCCTACGAGCCCAAGGTCAAGCCCGGCAACCCCCCCGAGACCATCTACGACCAGATTCCCGAAGAGTACAAGACTTTCTGATCCCCCGGGAATGGGGTCCTCTCGCATTGACGCCGGCCGTCGAATGACTATGCTCGTGCGCAGGCTGGACCGTCACGAGCACCGAGAAAGGAACCCGTCATGTCGTCCAGAATGAACCGTCGCACTTTCGTGGCCGGCTCGATGCTGGCAGGCGCGGGGGGGGCCCTGGCCGCCGGTCTGCTTCGACCGGGCGCGTCACCGGGGGCCGAGGCGGCTGCCGCCGGGCCACCACCGGCGGGGCCGCAGGGAACGCTCCCCCGAGGCAAGATCGGCAACCTCGACGTTAGCCGCCTTCTACTGGGCGGCAACCTGCTGACCCACTACACCCACAGCCGCGACCTGCGCTACGTCAACAACTTGGCGAAGCACTACAACACCGCCGAAAAGATCCTCGAAACCCTGGCCCTGGCCGAACAGCACGGGATCAACACGCTGGTGGTCCACAACGTGCCGGCCACCATGCAGACCCTCGTCGAGCATCGCCGGCGCGGCGGCAAGATGCAGTGGGTCACCTGCACCGCACACGCCCTGGCCCGGGGCGACGTGAACGCCTTTTCCCGCCAGATCGACGAGCTGGTCGATTACGGGTCCGACGCCCTGTACATCTCCGGCGTCGAGGGCGACTTGATGTGCGGTTTCGACAAGGCGATCTTCGGTCCCGAGGCCGATGTGCAGGCGGCGGAACCGAAGCTCGACGTGCTCCAGCAGGCCCTCTTCGCCGCCAAGGCCCACGGCCTTCCCGTCGGCATCGGCGCGCACCGCATGGGCGTGCTCGAAATCTGCGAGAAGGCCGGCCTCGAAGCCGACTTCTACGTCAAGACGCTCCACCAGCACAACTACCCGACCGTCGATCTGCATCACGACTCGCGCTGGTGCTCGCGCCCCGACGAGCTGGCGGCCTTCATGCAGACCGTTGAGAAGCCCTGGATCGCCTTCAAGGTGATGGCGGCCGGCGCGATCCCGCCCGAAAGTGCGTTCCGCCACTCCTTCGAGAACGGGGCCGACTTCGTGCTGGCCGGCATGTTCGACTTCGAGATCGAGCACGACGTGCGAATCGCCAACCAGGTCCTGGCCGGCCTGAACAACCGCGCGCGGCCCTGGAGGGCGTGATGCGCCCGCTCGCAGCAGACGGCGTCGAGGCGAAGGCGCCTCCTGCTCGCGCGCACGCGTTCCGCCGCGAGGCGATGTCGACGACCTTCACGATTCGCGTGGTCGACGACGACCCGGTGTACGCGCGGCGGGCGGCCGCCGCGGCGTTCGAGGAGCTCGACCTGCTCGAACGCCTGCTCAGCCGCCACGAGCAGGCAAGCGACGTGACGCGCATCAATCGCCTCCCCGCGGGAGCGACCACGGTCGTGGCGCCCGAAACCTTCGATTGCCTGGAGGTCGCGCAGCAGTTGAAGCGGAAGACGGCTGGCGCCTTCGACGTCGCCTACGGCTCGCGTCGCCACCGCCGGCAGGCGGAGTTCCGGCTGCACCGCGCCGGCCTCATCGTCGAAGTGCTCGACGGCGGCCTGCAAATCGACCTCGGCGGCGTCGGAAAGGGCTTCGCCCTGGACCGCATGGCCCGTCTGCTGCGCGAATGGGACGTCGAGGCCGCCATGCTGTGGGCGAGCACGAGCACGGTGCTGGCGTTCGGCGGCCCCCAGCCCGGGCACGACTGGACAATCGACTTCGGCCCGCGCCGCGATCGCCGGCGGCGCGCGCTTGGCGGCGCTTTCAGCGGCTCGGGTTCGGCCGTCAAGGGCGCGCACGTCGTCGACCCGCGCACCGGGCGCCCGGCGCCGCCTCGCCGGCGAGCGTGGGCCGCCGCGCCCACGGCGGCCCTGGCCGACGGCCTCTCGACCGCCTTTCTCATCATGTCGCGGGAAGAAATCGCCCGCTGCTGCCGGCACGATCCGCTCGTCGCGGCTTACGTGGCCGACGGCGAGCATTCGTTCGTCGCCTTCCACGATCCGTCCACCACGCCCCCCAGCACCGAGACCCCCGATCATGAAACGCCGCGACGTACTGAAGACCGGCCTGTTCGCCGCGGCGGGCATCGCCCTGCCCGCGGCCTCGACGCGCGCGGGTGAATCGCCCGAGGCGCTGCGTGTCGCCCTGATCGGCGTGGGCACCCAGGGGCGCGAACTGATCCGCGCGGCGCTGCTCGACCCGAAGGTCCGGTTCGTCGCGGTCTGCGATCCCTGGGAATACGCCCGCCGCTACGGCCAGTACTACCTGAAGAACTACGGGATGGAGGCCAACACCTACGCCGACTTCCGGGAAATGCTCGATCGGGAACGACGGCTCGACGCCGTCGTCATCGCTTCGCCCGACTGCGTCCATGCCGAACAGACGGTCGCCTGCCTCGAGGCCGGGCGCCACGTCTACTGCGAAACGCCCATGTCGAATGCGATCGAAGGGGCCCGCGCCATGGTGCGCGCCGCGCGCGCCACGGGCCGGCTGCTGCAAATCGGCTATCAGCGCCGCAGCAATCCTCGGTACCTGCACGTGCGCAACGCCCTGCTTCACGAGGCCCGGCTGATCGGGCGCGTCGTGCACGTCGATACCTCGTGGGTCCTGGCCTTGAAACCCGACCGGGGCTGGCCCCGGCGCCAGGAAATGGCCGACGACGTGCTCCGGCAACACGGCTACGACGGCATGGAGCAGTTCCGCAACTGGCGATGGTTCCGCGGCTTCAGCGCCGGGCTGTTCGCGAACCTGGGGGCCCATCAGGTCGACGTGGTCGGCTGGTTCCTGGGCACGGCGCCTCGCAGCGTCATGGCGGGCGGGGCCGGCGCGGCCGACCCCGACCGCTGGCACGACGACGTGACGGCGGTCTACGAGTACGACGCGCCCGGGGGGGCGGTGCAGGTCGGTTGCCGAATGCTGACCTCGACGCGGGGCGACGGCAGCGGCAACTACGAGATGTTTCTGGGCACGGAGGGCTCGCTCCGCACGTCGCAGAATCCCGCGCAGACGGCCGTCTATCGCGACCCCGATGCGCCCGACTGGGCCGAGTGGGTGCGTCGGGAGTACGTGACGCAAGGCGAGACGCAGCGACTGCGTCCGGCCGAACGGGAGCAGCGCGAGGTCTCGGAGACGGGCGAAGTGGTGCCCTACCGGATTCCCGTGGTCGTCGACAAGCCGCCCTGCCATGCCCACCTGGCCAATCTCTTCGAGGCGGTGCGCGGGCGCGGCCAACTGAACTGTCCGGCCGACGTGGCCTTCGTCACCGAGGCCGCCGTGCACCGGGTCGAGGCGGCCCTGCGCGAAGCCCGAAAGCTCCCTTTCGACCCGGCCCAGTTCGAAGTCTGAACGACCGGGCACCGTGTGGCGAGCTTCCCGGCCGGCGCCGCGCCGGGTATAGTACGAGCGTCGAACGGTTCGTGCGGACGCCCTCCACGATGCCGCTTCGACACGTATCGCCCTCGGCCGGTGGTTCGCGTGGGAAAGAACGAGGTCGCGTCGCCGAATCGTCGCGCCTGGGGCCGCGAGCGTTCGATCGGCTCGCGCTCCCGGCGGCGATCGCCCCTGCTTCTTTGCCCAACGCGGCATTGCGGCGCATCGACCACCGCCCGCCATCCCGCCGACAACCGCCTCACGCTGATTCTCGGGAGACCCGGATGCCATCTCGTCGCATCGAGAAGCAATTGGATGAGCCGATCACCGCGCACATGCGAACCGACTTCACTCCTCTGAATACGCGGCAGACCGTCGAGGAGGCTCTGGCGACGATCCGGGAAAGCTCGGGCGAGGAGCGGATCATTTACTTCTACGTCGTCGATGACGAAGGCCGCCTGAAGGGCGTCGTGCCCACGCGGCGATTGCTTCTCAGTCCGCTGGAAAAGCGAATTGCCGACATCATGGTGAGCGAGGTCATCGCCGTTCCGAAGACGGCAACCGTCCTGGAAACGTGCGAGTTCTTCATCTTTCATCGCCTCCTCGCCTTCCCGGTGGTCGATGCACAGCGCCGGGTCATCGGCAAGGTCGACGTGGAACTGTACACGACCGAGTTAGCCGACCTCGACCGGAGCGTGCGCAAGGACGACTTGTTCCAACTCATCGGCGTTCACCTCGCCGAAGCTCGGCAGACCGACCCGCTGGCGGCTTTCCGCAATCGGTTTCCCTGGCTCGTCGCGAACATCGCGGGCGGAATCGTCGCGGCGTTCCTGGCGGGGTTTTTCGAGGTGGAGCTCCAGAAGGCCGTGGCCCTGTCGTTGTTCATTCCCGTCGTGCTGGCATTGGCCGAGAGCGTCAGCATCCAGTCGCTCAGTCTGGCGCTGGAGCTGCTGCACGGGCGGCAGCCGACCGTCGCAAGCATCGTCGCCAAGGTGCGTTCCGAGGCGGCCACCGGCGCGCTGCTGGGGGCCGCCAGTGCCGTCGTGGTCGGGGGCGTGGCCCTGCTGTGGCTCGGACAGGTTTCCGTCGCGCTTGCGCTTCTGGGAGGGATTGCGGGCAGCGTGACGTGCGCGGCGGTGATCGGCGTGGCGATGCCCAACGTGCTGCGACTGCTCCAGCGCGAGCCCCAGGTCGCCTCGGGCCCCGTGGCCTTGGCGACCACCGACATCGCCACCTTGCTCATCTATTTCAACCTGGCCCGCTGGCTCCTTTGAGCGCGGCGGCCATGCCGGCCGAAAGCTGCCAAACGTTTGCGGTGCCGAATGGCCTTCGAACGAGGCGATGCCTCCCGCCTGCGCCGCAGCAACTCCCGGGGGCAAGGTCCCCCTCACTCTGGCAAAAAAGCCGCGTGCCCCCCGGGCTGGGCAAACTATAGTTGTGATGCAGTAGGCAACCGTCAGGTCACCAAGCCCATTCGAACGAGGGATCTCGGTCGTGGAAAGCTGGTCGCTTTGGGGACAAGAGTTGCCGGCCTCGATCGCTCTCGGGTCGATCGCGGCGGGGGCCTATCTGCTGAGTCACGCCCGGTACCGATTCGCCCAGTTCACCGTGCTCGACGCCCTGCTAATCGTCGCAATCATGGCAATCGGAACAGCCGTGGCAATGCCGATCCTATCCCGGGCGAGCGATCAGGCGCACTCGACGGCCCTGCTGCAAAACCTCAAGACGTTGCGCGGGCAAATCGAGCTTTACAAGGCGGAACACGGAGGCCAGCCGCCGCTGCTGTACGACGGAGCGTTCCCACAACTGACCGGTGCGACCAACGCCAAGGGAGTGCCGGGCGCCCCTGGAAAGGAGTACCCGCTCGGGCCCTACTTGCCGTCCGGCATCCCGCAGAATCCCTTTACGGGCGTCTCCGTGGTCACACCCACCGACACGTTCCCGCCGACCGCCGCAAGCGGAACCGGGGGCTGGCTTTATCATCAGGAGACCGGCCGGATTGTCCCCGACCTCGAAGGCCACCTGTCCGACTGAAGGCACCACGGCTCAGCGTTCTTCCAGGCCCCAATTTCTGACGATAACCTCTCCCCCGGGGGTGAGGTTTCGGATCTTCTCGGCGATGACGGATCGTTCGGAAACCGTGGCCTTTTCGACCCGTTTCGACATCTGCCCGAGCTTCTTGCGGCGATGGCGACGACGTCTGAGCTCTTTGCGGCGTTCACTGCACGGCACGTACGGACTCCCTTGAAGGTCTGCAAGCCAAGCCGGCTCCGAGGCTCCACCCCAACAGACCTCTTCGAGCAGGCTTCCACGTCGATGCAAAGGAGTTTTTCTACCACTTCGCGATTCCGCCGTCAACGGGTCGCGCCGGAAGGCATCCGATCCCTTCCTTCGCCGCGAACGTAGTCGATCGCGAACTCGCCCGAGGTCGCACCGTTGCCCGGATCGATGCGGATCGCCGTAATCGTCTGGCCGGCCCACATCCGGTCGTTCCCCGGTTCGAGCCGGTACTCGTGAAAGCGACCGTCGGGCTGGATCGCGAACCGTACCGTCTTATCCTCGGCAAAGGAGGGCGACGACTCGGTGGTCCAGAAGAACTGGCCCCCGTGTCCCGCCGTCACGCGCATCCGGATGCGAACGACCGGATTGGCATCGCCCTCGACCCGCATGAGCGGGCGGACCAGATAGGGGTCGGGGCCCGTCACGGTCCCCACGAGCACCCCCTCGCGGACCGATACCGAGGCGACGTGGTGCGCGGGCACCCAACCCTGCGGCGAATCGTCGAACTCGAAGGCGATCGCCTCGGCCAGTCGGGGCAGGCGGTCGACCCGGCGGAACGCGGCGCCGTCGACGCTCACGCTCGAAGTCCCCTCGCTCGGGATGCGGATCGACAGGTAGGCGAGGCTCTCATCGTACCACCAACCGGCCTCGGGGCCTTGTTCGACCTGGTCGCGCTCGGCAATCGACCGACCGTCCAGCGCGACGGCGACCGGCCTGGCCACGTTCGACACGAGCACCACGCCCTGCTCGCCTCGGGGGTAGGTCGCCCGGAACGTCAGCTTGCGGCCGTCCCAGTCGGCCTCGGTGATTTTCGCCACGGCCGTCACGTGAAGTCGCTCTTGGCCTTGGCCGAGGATGACCGTGGCCGGATCCTCATCGCGCCCGGTCAACTTGAGCACGTTGCGGAGGATCTGCCGGGGAGCGAAAACCCAGGGACACTTCGTGCCGTCGATGGCGTCGATGTAGTCGGGCCACAGGGCCACGTTTTCGCCGTCCGCATCCTGCTGGTGGATCGCGCTGCGGACGATCGTCTCGGCGATCTGCCGCCAGGGGTAGCTCTTGTCGTGCTCATCGAGCTTCAGCAGGGCGTTGGCGTAGCGGAGCCCGTTCCATTGGACGGGGCGGCCGAACCACGAACCGCGGTACCAGGTGGCGCCGAACACGGGAATGCTTCCGCCCAGGAGAAACGGTTTCTCGGGATCGTCCCACAGATAGATGAACGGCAGACCCCGCCGCCCCCACTCGATCGCGTTGCGAAGCCATCGCTCGTCGGCGCCGAAACGGTAGGCCTCGACGTAGGCGTCCACCGCGTCGGCCGCGGCCAGCACGTCGGGCGTGTGCACCGGCACCTCCCACACCTGGGCCGCCCGGGGCACGCGAAACGTCTCCATCAGCTCCAGGGTGTTGCGCATCTGCTCGTAGGCTTGCGCGTCGCCGGCGATGCGGGCGTACCGGAGCACTTCGAAGGCCTTGCGGGCGCAGGTGCCCAGCTCGACCGCTTCGTCCGGCCCGAGGTCGTAGTAGTCGGCGCCTTCGAAGGGGCCGGTTCCCACGTGATCGGCGTCGAATCGCCATGCCCCCGACTCGTCGCGCGCCGCGAGCAATCCGGCCGCCGCCGCGGGGTTGGCCATGGCCAGATCGGCACGGGTCGGGTACCGCTGGTCGCCGATCCGCGGCTCGCCGCCGAGGATTGCCAGCACTTCCTCGGCTCGCGCCCGGCACGCGCGCCGGACCGTCGCGCTGGGGCTGAGAATCTCGCCCAACAAAAGGTCGACCACGAACAGACGGGGCCGACCCTTCCGCGACAACAGGGCGTTGCCCTTCGTGGTCCACCACTCCTTCGTCTCGGGCACCCAGAGCGCGTCGAGGTAGCCCTGCATCGAGAACTCGATCTCGGCCTCGTACGAGCCGCGCGGCAAGGGCGCGGGCTCGGGCCAACCGTGCCGGTCGGCCCAGGCGTCGATGGGAGCCAGCGGGTCGGCCGACCACCCGTCGGCATACAACGTCGCCGTCAGTCGAAGCGGCTTGCCGGCCTCGAGCGGATAGGGCGTGGCGGCCTCCCGGGCGTTCGCCTCGACGTAATCGGGCACGGTCGGCAGGAACAGCCCGGCCAGGTGGGCCCGCTGGTTCGCGAATCGGTCGGGCGAGGCGAACGCCAACGAGGGTCGATCGCTCCGGCCGTCCCATTTCTGGTGAACGTCCCACAGCAGGCCCACCGTCCCGCGCTGCGAGGCGATCCCCGCCGCGGGGATGGTCACCATGTCCGGATGCACCACGTAGCGAACCTGGTGAGGATGTCCCTCAACAATATCCAGCGCGCCGGACGACACCTCGCCGTCGATCAGCCATTCCAGGCCGGGAAGAACGGCCACGTCGCGGTCGAGCACGTAAAGCATCGGCCCGTCGAAGGCCAGCAGCTTTCGCGCCCGATCGCACGTCAGTTCGTGGCTCGTCGCGATCGTCTTGGCGTCGTCGGCCAGCTCGAAGTCGACGTTGACGCGGCAGGTCGCCCCTTCAGGGTCCTGGGCCGTCCAAGCGAAGCGAAGCCGCGCTGGGTCGGAAACCTCGGCCTTAGGAGGATGCTTCGCGAGCACGACGCTCTCGTGGCGTTTGCCCTCGGCGCCTTCGAGCACGACCCGGCTCAGCCGGGGCAGCCAGGCCACCGTTTGCCAGCCCGACGCGGTCGCCACGGCGATCTCGCCCGGCCCGAAACCGAAGGCGTTGCAGCGAAAGGCAAGACGCACGTGCCGGTTTTCGAGCACGGCGTGCTCGTCGCTCGACGCCGCGGCAAGCCGGCCCGACGGCGCGGGCAAGTCGGTCGCCGCGCCCACGACGAGCGACGACCGGGCCGTCGCGGTGTCCTCGACGTTTTGGCCCGCCACAGCCACGGCGACTTCGACCGCGGGCGTCTGCTGGGGTGGAACGTAGGCTGCCGACAAGACGACCGACCGGCCGGGAGCCACCTCTTCGACGCTGCGGGTGACCGTCTTCGACGGCAGGCGAAACTCGGCCGTCGGCTTCAAGAGAATGGCCGTTCCCGTGTTTTCGACCACGCACTCCAGGGGCACGGCTCTTCCCTGCATGGCCACGGGCGCCGTGGGACCAAAGCTCCGCAGGTTCAACTCGGGGCCCACGTCGAACGTGGTCTCGGCCGTCGACTCGCCCGCGACGGCCGTAAAAGCGAGGGAGCACGGGCCCGTGCGCCGGCCTTCGACGGTCCAGCGGGCCTTGGCCTTCGCGTCGGGAGCCAGCGGCCCCAAGCGAAGTTCGGCCGAATCGACCCGAAGGCCCGCGGGTGGCTTCAACGTCGCGACGATCGGGCCGGTGGGAACGTCGCCCGCGTTCTCGACGTGGGCTTGCAGCACGCATCGCTCGCCGGGCCGATCCGGGTCTTCGAACAACCGGACCGTGCCGAACCGCAGGTTGACGCCGACCCGCTCGACGTACGCGAGGTCGTCCAAGAGCAGCTCGCCCGCGGTTCCGACGATCCGCGCGGCGAAGTGGACGCACTTCACCTCGGGATTGTCGGTGAAATCGTACTTCAGCCGGGCGTGATGCCAGCGGCCGTCGCCCACGTGGGCGTCGGGCACCGTGTAGGTGGCCCGGGGCGAGCCGGTCTTCTCGACCAGGTCGGCCGTCATGGGAATGACGTAGACGTTCAGCTTCGCTCCCTCGGCCGAGACCGCCTTGTAGTAGAAGTCGACGCCCCCGCGAAGACGGTCGATCAGCGCGCCGCAGGGTCCCGCGCCGGGGCGCCCGCCGCGATTCAGCCCCGTTTCGGTCGAGGGCGTGTCGGCGGTTCGCAACAGGCGCAGCGAGCGCCGGCCCGAATGGGCGTCGTCGGAAACCTCGACCCTGGTGCCCACGGGGCCCCAATCGACCGGGAATCCGTTGGGGGCAAGCTCCTCGAACGACCCGTTCGTGCAGGGGTTCGGTGTCTCGGCCTGGGCCGCGGACGCCAGGCTGAGGGCGACCAGTAGCGTGATGGCGTGCATGACGCGCCTCCTCGTCAGTCGGTCCAGAGGTCCGCGGTACGGGCCTCGCGGTCGGGCATGGCCGGCAGCGGCGCGCTCGGCGTCGGCTCGTACCAGAAGCTCGCACAACACCAGTCGTCGACGGTCTCGGCCAGACCGTTCTTCCAGGCGATCTGCTGAATCGTGATTCGGGCTTGCTTCTGCCAGGCGATCGGGTCGGGCAGGTGCCAGCGGTACATCGAGATGAAGTTCTTTTCGTTCAGGCTGCATCCGTTGTAGAAGAACGGCGTCTGCTGGATTCCCCAGGCGAGCCCCACGTAGTCTTCGCTTCCGGTGCCGCAGATCGTGGGGTAGTCGGTATCGCCGTCCATGTAGACCTTGACCTCGCCCTCGCCCCACCATTGGTCGGGATGCAGGTTGCGCACGCCGATCACCGAGCCGATGAAGCGGCCTTGGTTGTTGCGCTCGGGCAGAAGCTCGAAGTCCTGCTTTTCGGTCGTGGGGTTCTCGCGGCGGAAGAGCACGTGCAGCCGGCCCACGCCGTCGCCGTGCCGGTCGCCGATCGTGTAGTCGATCTGGTAGTAAAGCGGCACGGCCTTCTCCCACTCGTTGGTGAAGGTGAACCTGGCCCGCTTCACGAACGGCATGGGCAGCCAAATATTCCGCCCGCCCGTGCTCCCCACGGAGTGGACGGCCGAATCGTAGGGCATGATCTTGCCGTGGGCGAATCCGAACAGATCCCCCACCGGGCATTCGATGCTGGGATGCTCCTGGCCTTCCCAATAGGCACGGACGACCAGGGCCCGCTGGGCCGCCGGTTCACGGGCGGTAGTGAGCCAGATGTGGCGGATCGTGCCCGGCCCCTCGATGTCGCAGAGGTCGACGGTCTCGCCCGGGTCGATGCGCCGGCTCGGCGCTCCTTTGCGTCCCGGGCCGAGGTGGCTGGCCGCCTTGCCGCCTTCGCCTGGAGCGCCCGTGGGATTCTCGAACGAGATCGACCGCGAGGTCAAGCCCGTATCGAGCCGATACGGCTCGTGGATCACGTCGGGGGCCTGGGCCACGACGGCCGTCGTCCAGAGCCCCAGGGCGAAGGCCGCCGAGCACCAAACGAAAACTCTGCGAATTCCGGCACCGCGCGTCATCACGTATCTCCTTCCGGTTCAGGGTCCGAAAAACGGGCGGATCGGTCGAGCCCCGCCTCTCAGCCGACCACCCGTGCGCCCACCACGATAGCGGCAACCGTCCGCCGTGCAAGTGTTTCCGCGCGAAGCCGCGAAACGAGGGCCTTCGCGTCTTCGCGCCTTCGCGTGCCCATGCTCCCCGACTGCTCGATTTCGCGCGGCTTACCCCCCGCAACGGTGACCGGCGAAAGGCAACCGTGCTGGTGCAGAAAGCGAGTGAAGAGGTACAATGACGGTCGCGGGGTTGTGGTGCGTCCCGGAGAGATGACCATGTCGCGGAGAGGTTGGGGAGTCGTCATGGGCGCAATCATCGTCGGCTTGAGCGGGTGCCAACCGGATACGCAATCGACCGGCCCGCAGGCCGAGCCTTCATCCGCCGCGGCCCGAGCGATTCACAAGGTTCGGCGCCCTGCCGTGGCCGGGCTGTTCTATCCGGGCGAAAAGGACGAATTGGCCCGACGGGTCGACCAGTACCTGGCCGAGGCCGAGACCGTCTCCGGCGAGAGTCTTCGGGGATTGATCTGCCCGCACGCCGGCTACGAGTACTCGGGGCGGGTCGCTGCCGCGGGATACAAGCAGGCCGCGGGCCGGGCATTCGACACGGTGATCGTGATGGCCCCCAGCCACTACGCCCGCTTTCGCGGCGCGTCGATTCCGGAGGTCGACGCCTACGAGACGCCCCTGGGCCTGGTGCGGCTCTCGCCCCGGGCCGACCGGCTCGCCCAGGTCGCGCCCTTCGTGCGCAATCCACCCTGCACCGTGAGGCCGCCCGGCTGGGCCCAAGGCAAGCGGGGCGAAGCCTCGGGCGAAGACACGCCCCACACCTGGGAACATTCGCTCGAGGTGCAGATTCCCTTCTTGCAGAAAACGCTTTCCGACTTCACGCTCGTGCCCATCGTGTTCGGCGAGGTCGAGCCCGAGCAGGTCGCCCGGGCCCTGGTCGATTCGATCGACGCCCGGACACTCGTCGTGGCCAGCTCCGACTTGAGCCATTTCTTTCCGTACGACGAAGCCAGGAAGCTCGACGAAGCCTCGATCGAGGCGGTCTGCGGCATGGATTTCGAGTCGCTCGAAACGGATCGACCGCCCGGCGAAGAGCCCTGCGGCAAGATGCCCGTCCTCGCGCTCATGCACCTCGCCCGGATCAAGGGCTGGCAGCCGAAGCTCCTCGAGTCCTGCAACAGCGGCGACGCGACGGGCGACAAGTCGCAGGTGGTCGGCTACGCGGCAATCGCCTTCTACGGACCCGACGCCAGGCAGGCCGCGCTCGAGACCCGCGCGATTACCGACCACGAAGGCCGGGTCCTGCTGGACCTGGCGGCCGGGGCGCTGCGAGAGGCCGCCGCGGGAAAGCGACCGTCCGTCGACGACGCGCGCCTGCCCGATGCGCTGCGCCAGAAGCGTGCCTGCTTCGTCACGTTGACGAAGCGGGGCGAGCTTCGCGGTTGTATCGGCAGCATCTTCCCCCAGGAGCCGCTCTGCCGGGCCGTGATCGCCAAGGCCCGCAGCGCGGCCACCGAGGACCCGCGATTTCCGCCGGTCGCGCCGGGGGAGGTCGACGAGATCGACGTCGAAGTGAGCGTGTTGACGGTTCCCCGGCGACTGGAGTACGACTCGCCCGACGATTTGCCCGGCAAGCTCCGGCCCCACATCGACGGCGTGGTGCTTCGCGTCGGCACGAAGCAGGCGACGTATCTGCCCCAGGTTTGGGAGAAACTTCCCCAGGCGGAGGCGTTCTTGCGCCAGCTCGCCCAAAAGGCCGGCCTGCCGCCCGACGCCTGGAAAGACCCCGAGGCCGTCGTGCTCACGTACCAGGTGCAGGCGTTTCCGCGACCGTGACCCCGATCGCGGCCCGCCGAGGCGATCGGGCACCGGACCGTTACGGCTCGTCGTGATTCTCGCGTTTCTTCTGGTACTGGCGGCTGGCGTTCTCCAGCGTGCGGCGTTCCTTGCGACTCAAGCTGGCCTCGCCCTCGCGGTGGATCTTCTCGAGGATGCGATCGACTTCCTGGCTGAGTTCCGAATCCTCACCCTTGGGTGGGTCGGGGGTGTGCACGCGCAGACGAGGACGGCGCCGCAACCGCGTCAGCGAGGGCCATCCCGAAGTCAGACGGGTGAGGCTCCAGCCGTAGTAGAAATAGAGAAACGCGAAGGCTGTCCCGCCGAGGTGGGCGTAAAAGGCGATTTGGAGGGCTTGCGTGCCGCCGCGCTGCATGGCCCCCAAGGCTCCCCAGGCATCAGTGAGAACCACGAACAGGCCGACGACCCAGGCGGGAAGGGGGAGCACGAAGAACAACAGCAAGATCCGCCGCGGGAAGTTGAGGGCGTAGAGGATAACGATGCCGGTCACCGCGCCCGAGGCCCCCACGGCCGAGGCGTTCTGGATGCCCTGAAGTCTTTCCGTGATGGCCCAAACGAGTCCGGCCACGACGATCATCGCCAGGTACAAACGCAGAAACTCCTTCGACCCGTAGCGCGCCTCGATGTCGCGTCCCAGAAAAAACAGCACCAGCATGTTGCCCAGCACGTGCCAGTAGTTGGGGGCCGGGGCGTGGGCGAAGCCGTAGGTCAGAAACTGCCACCACAACCACGGCCGGGTCAGGGTCCCCACGCTCACGGCCAGGGCGTTCGTGATTCGGTGCTGCTGGGAGTCGAAGAGCCCGTCGATCAGGAAGACGACTACGTTGATCAGAATCAACATGCCGATCATGGTGCGAGGGCCACCCAAGGTCCATCCGCGAGGTTCCTGGCGATAATAGTCCCGATCGTGGATTCCCATATCTGCACCCCGTTCGAGGGGGCTCCAGTCGTCCTGTTTGCAGCCCGGAGCAGCGACAAGCCGAAGAACGCCCGCCTGCCAGCGCCCGCCGGACCGGATGTTGCGGTATCCGCATATCTCTATTCTGCATCAGAAGTGGCAAGGCGGCCAGGGCCCCGCAACCGGCAGGTACGTGCCCTACCAACGACTGGGCGACTGCGAATGACACTGGCGTACCGCCGGCCGATCTGCTATAGTCGAACGTTCCGTCACGTACGGGTGCGGTGGTGCATGTCACCTTCGCCTCTCCCGTACCATCTGTGCGGCCCCAATCGCGTCGAAACGACCGCGCGTCGGACGCAAAGGTGACGGACCGCTGGCTGTTTGGTGGGGCCGGTCCTCCATCCCCAATGGGCGCGAAACGCGCAGAACCGATTGGGTGCGGAGCCGACGCCTTTACATTTTCAGGGTATTCCGGGCACGCGAAACCGACAAGGAGCACCGTATGAGCGATGAGAAGCGGACGGCCGACCGTCCCGTCAAGAACCTAGGCTGGCAAGTGACCTTCGCGGGCTTGGGCATCAACCTCGCCCTGGGCATCCTTTACACCTGGAGCGTGATCAGCAAGGGCATTCCCGACGCGTGGAACTGGAGCGAGGGCGACAAGTCGTGGCCCTATGCCATTGCCTGCCTCGTGTTCTCCCTGGTGATGGTTCCCGCCGGACGGATGCAAGACAAGATCGGGCCGCGTTGGGTCGCCGCCATGGGCGGGTTGCTCGTCGGCGTGGGCCTGATCCTGGCCAGCCAGACCCGCTCACCCATCGGTTACGTCGTCGGGTTTGGGTTGCTCTGCGGGGCGGGCATCGGCTTTGCCTACGCGTCGGCCACCCCGCCGGCCGTGAAATGGTTCCCGGCCGCCAAGACGGGAATGATCGCCGGACTCGTCGTCTCGGGTTTCGGGCTGGCC
>Ga0334901_1000874_pt1 | contig 36793 bp, 33 predicted proteins | sample GraSluR3_MG_3_FD_207216 | JGI IMG/M metagenome (GOLD analysis project Ga0334901, IMG submission 207216) | Sludge microbial communities from methane-producing bioreactor in Wageningen University, Netherlands - Granular Sludge_15_08-R3 | ecosystem: Engineered > Bioreactor > Anaerobic >...
CCAAACAACCGCAGAAGCAACAAATCTCGGAGCCGGAACATATTATGTTACAATTACCGACATAAACGGCTGCAGCATAGTTCGAGACGTAAGTTTGATAGACCCCCCACAATTAGATGCTACAACCGCAGTAACCAGCAATTACAACGGACAAGATGTAAGTTGCAACGGATTTACTGATGGTTCAGCAGAAGTTTACCCAACAGATGGCACAGCTCCATACACATATTTATGGGATGCCTCAACCGGTAACCAAACAACACAAGAAGCCATAAATCTAGGAGCCGGAACATATTATGTAACAATTACCGATGTTAACGGCTGTAGCATAGTTCGAGACGTAAGTTTGATAGAACCCCCACAATTAGATGCTACCACAGCAGTAACCTGCAATTACAACGGACAAGATATAAGTTGCAACGGATTTACCGATGGTTCAGCCGAAGCTATTCCAATAGATGGCACAGCTCCATACACATATTTATGGGATGCCTCAACCGGCAATCAAACCACTCAAGAAGCCACAAATCTCGGAGCCGGAACATATTATGTAACCATTACCGATGTTAACGGCTGTAGCATAGTTCGAGACGTAAGTTTGGTAGAACCCCCACAATTAGATGCTACCACCGCAGTAACCAGCAATTACAACGGGCAAGATATAAGTTGCAACGGATTTACCGATGGTTCAGCCGAAGCTATTCCAACAGATGGCACAGCTCCATACACATATTTATGGGATGCTGCCGCCGCAAATCAAACCACTCAAGAAGCAACAAATCTCGGAGTCGGAACATATTATGTAACCATTACCGATGTTAACGGCTGTAGCATAGTCCGTGATATAAACCTTGTAGAACCCCCACAATTAGATGCTACAACCTCAGTAACCAGCAATTACAACGGACAAGATATAAGTTGCAACGGATTTATCGATGGTTCAGCAGAAGCTATTCCAACAGATGGCACACCACCATACACATATTTATGGGATGCCTCAACCGGTAACCAAACAACCGCAGAAGCAACAAATCTCGGAGCCGGAACATATTATGTTACAATTACCGACATAAACGGCTGTAGCATAGTTCGAGACGTGATTTTGATAGAACCCCCACAATTAGATGCTACCACAGCAGTAACCAGCGATTACAACGGACAAGATGTAAGTTGCAACGGATTTACCGATGGTTCAGCAGAAGTTTACCCAACAGATGGAACACCACCATACACATATTTATGGGATGCCTCAGCCGGTAACCAAACAACCGCAGAAGCAACAAATCTCGGAGCCGGAACATTTTATGTAACAATTACCGATGTTAACGGCTGCAGCATAGTTCGAGACGTAAGTTTGATAGAACCCCCACAATTAGATGCTACAACCACAGTAACCAGCAATTACAACGGACAAGATGTAAGTTGCAACGGATTTACTGATGGTTCAGCAGAAGCTATTCCAACAGATGGCACACCACCATACACATATTTATGGGATGCCTCAACCGGTAACCAAACAACACAAGAAGCAACAAATCTCGGAGCCGGAACATATTATGTTACAATTACCGACATAAACGGCTGTAGCATAGTTCGAGATATTATTTTAAGTGAGCCGTTATCTTTAGATGTGAATATTAGTACCGTAGATGTTATTTGTGGCTCAAGTTTAGGTTCAGCAACGGCTCATACAACAGGTGCTACGCCTGGTTATTCATATTTATGGTCAAATGGTAGTCAAAATCAAACTGCTACTGGTTTAATTGTTGAAGAATATACCGTAACTGTTACTGATATTAACGGTTGTTCTGCATTTGTTTCTGCTAATGTTCAACCAATTGGAAATCTAAATATTTCATTTACACTTCAAGAGCCTGTATCATGCCATTCTTATACTGATGCTGCTTTGTTAAGTCATGTAAATAATGGAGTGCCTGAATTTGAGTATAATTGGTCGAATGGAACAAATCAGTCGGCAATTACTAATGTAGGAGCAGGAAATTATACTCTATCGGTAACTGATTCTTGGGGTTGTTTTGGCGTTAATTCATATTATATTGATGAACCACCTCAAATAGTACTACATTTTATTACAAATGATGTTTTATGTTATGCGGACAGTAATGGTAGTGCTTCAGTATTAGCAGGAGGTGGATATCCTCCTTATACTTATGATTGGGTTACTGGAGAAACCAATACTACAATATCTAATCTCGTAGCAGGAAGTTACCCTGTAAGCGTTACTGATACCAGAGAGTGTACAGTTGTTGGTGAGGCAATTATTATGCAGCCAGATAAGTTAAATGTGCAATTTGAAATCGACAGTATTAATTGCTATGGTGAAACTGGTGCCATACAGGCGAATGTTAGCGGAGGAACTAATCCTTATGAATATATTTGGACTTATTTAGGCTATACTTTTAATGATCAAACTATTGTCAATATTCAAGAAGGTGTATATTCCTTAAATGTTACAGATAGAAATTCTTGTTCTTTTGATACTCTGGTTAATATGCTCCAACCTGAACCACTAACAGGAACATTCGTTTTTGATAGACCTTCGTGTATCGGCAATTGGGATGGTTCAATAGATATAATTTTGGAAGGTGGCACTGCTACTTATTACTCAAATCCTGGTATTGTAGATGCTTATCATGTGTATTTAGATGGACTATACGAAGGTGAATATGAGTTTAATATTGTAGATTATCGAGGGTGTGAGTTAACTATTGGTCCTGTTGTGCTTATTGATATTCAAGTAGAATGTTTAACAATACCAAATGCTTTTACTCCAAACGGAGATGGTGTGAACGATACATGGCAAATTGAAAATATTCACATGTATCCGGGTGCTCAAATACAAATTTTTAACCGATGGGGGCAAATATTATGGGTTGGTGATCCTTCAACAGAATGGGATGGTACATATGAACAAAACCCTGTGCCAACAGGTACATATATTTATGTTATAAATCTCTACAATGGCGACGAGCCAAGAATTGGTAATATTACAGTAGTTTATTAATACAGTTTTATAACTTTGTAAATTATTATTTAGTAAAACTGAAATAAAGAATGTATAAATATCTGTTTGGACCTGTGCCTTCACGAAGGTTAGGAATGTCGTTAGGTGTAGATCTAGTCCCTCGTAAAGTTTGTTCCCTTGATTGTGTGTATTGCGAAGTTGGTAAAACAAGTTTATTAACATCAGAACGAAAAGAATATATAAAATTCGAAAATGTTAAAAAGGAACTTGAAGATTATTTCGATAAAAATCAAGATCCTGATTTTATAACTTTTTCAGGTTCAGGAGAACCAACATTAAATTGCAAGATTGGTAAAGTACTTGATTTTATTAAAGCTCTTAAACCAAATATCCCTATAGCAGTACTTACAAACGGAACATTATTGTTTAATACTGATGTTAGAAAAGAGATAATTAATGCTGATTTGGTTTTACCATCTCTTGATGCTGTTAGTCAAGATGTCTTTAATAAAATTAACCGACCCGAAAAATCATTAAAAATCAAAGATTGTATTCAAGGATTAATTGATTTTAGCAAAGAATTTAAAGGGAAAATTTGGTTAGAAGTATTTATTCTTCCCGGATATAATGATAATAAAAATGAAATTGCAAAACTTCGCGAAATAATATTACAAATAAACCCTGATTCGATACAATTAAACACTCTTGATAGACCCGGCACAGTATCTAATCTCAGAGGAGCTACAAGACAAGAACTGGAACATATTGCAAAGTTGTTAAATATCGATAATATAAATATTATAGCTGCAATGGCGCAACGAAAAAAAATCAAATCATTTAGAGAGGACATCGAAAACGCAATTATCGAAACAATATCAAGAAGACCTTGTACAATTGATGATATAATTGAAATTTTAGGATTACATGTAAGCGAAATTAATAAATACCTTGATGTTTTAGAAAGCGAAAATAGAGTAGAAACTTCTTTACAAGAAAGAGGGGTTTTTTATAAGATAAAGTCATGATAGTGAGTTGAATAGAACTTCTGTTTTTGAGGGAAAATTTAGTAATTATTTTAAGCCTGACTTATATCTTAATTTCTTATTAAAGAAAATTCTACATTTGCAATCTTAATTATAAAAAAATGATTGTTTGTACTAATAGAGAAGATATTTTAAGAATTGTTGAAGAAGCAAAAGCTGTTTCAAAATCTATTGGTTTTGTCCCAACAATGGGAGCTTTACACCAAGGACATATTTCTTTGGTTGAAAAATCTTTAAAACAAAATAATATTACTATCGTAAGTATATTTATAAATCCTAAGCAGTTCAATCAAAGCGAGGATTTTGAAAAATATCCGCGTACACTTAATAAAGATATAGAAATCCTTAAAAAATCCGGATGTTCGATTGTTTTCGTACCTTCATACGAACAAGTTTATCAAGATAGCAGTAGTATTGAAGTCAACTTAGATGGACTTGATACTGTTTTAGAGGGTAAATTCAGAAAAGGACATTTTCAAGGTGTAGTAGATGTAGTATATCGCTTATTTAAAATAGTAAGCCCCAATAGAGCTTACTTCGGAAAAAAGGATTACCAACAATTACTTATTATTAAAAAAATGATTGACTATTTCGATTTTAATATTGAAATTGTCCCCTGCGAAATAATTAGAGAGCCTGATGGATTAGCACTTAGCTCCAGAAATACAAGACTCTCCAGTACCGAACGAGATAATACTAAAGTGATATCAGAAGCCTTGTTTGAAGCAAAAAAAATCTATAGAAATAATCAAGTAAATATTGTGAAAAATTTTGTTCAAAATAAAATAGAACAAAATAATTTTTTATCATGCGAATATGTTGAAATATGTGATCCCGATACCTTAAAGCCATGTAGTAGTAAGCAAAAAGCTTTAAACAAAATCTTATTAACTGCGGTTTATTGTGGAAAAGTAAGATTAATTGATAATATACTTTTAGATAGTGAATAAAAATATAATTAACTTTGCAGCGAAATATTTTTTAAAGATATGAATATTGAGATAGTAAAATCAAAAATTCACAAAGTTTCGGTAACCGAAGCTAATTTGCAATATGTTGGCAGTATCACAATTGATGAAGATTTAATGAAAGCTGCTAATATTATAGAACACGAAAAAGTGCAGGTAGTAAACATCAATAATGGGGAAAGACTTGAAACTTACGTTATTAAAGGTAAACCTGGTTCCGGTGTCATTTGTTTAAACGGTCCAGCTGCCCGAAAAGTTGCAGTCGGAGATGTTGTTATAATTATTTCTTATGCCAGTATGGATTTTGAAGAAGCAAAAAGTTTTGAACCAAAATTTATTTTTCCAGATACTCTTACAAATCGATTGATATAAATGAATTCACTAGAGAGAATTAATAGTAAAATTGTAACTCAAAATTCTTTACATTCTCTCGTAAAAGATTGGAAGGATAGTAAACAAAAAATAGTTTTTACCAACGGGTGCTTCGATATTTTACATTTCGGACATATTACATACTTATTTAAAGCTGCCGATTTTGGAACAAAATTAATTATCGGGTTAAATTCGGATAGTAGCGTAAAAAAACTTAAAGGTAAAGATAGACCAATATCTGATCAAAAATCAAGAGCATTGTGCTTAGCTGCCCTCGAATGTGTTGATGCAATTTGTATTTTTAATGAAGAAACTCCAATCAATTTAATTAATATTGTATTACCTGATTTTCTTATAAAAGGTGGTGATTACAAAACTGAAAGCATTGTAGGGTACAGCGAAGTAACAAATAATGGCGGTAGAGTTCTTACAATTCCATTTGTAAAAGGATACTCTACTTCAAAAATATTAAATAAATTATTTGAGTTCTAAATAATTATTCTATATATTTGTATCTTAGCATTATAAACTAGATTAAAATGAAAACAAATAAACATCTCCTTTTATTAATCGCAACTTTAGCAATTTTCACATTTTTATTCTCAAGTTGTAAAAAAATTGATGATACTATTGTAGGTAAATGGGATTCTCAATTAATGAATACTAGTACATCTCTAAAAGTGTATTGGACAATTACTGATGATGGTAAAATTGTGAGAGAACGCATTGACACGAATACTTCTACCACACAAACAGATAATTGTTCGTACACAATAGATAAAAAACTCACAAAAACTTATCTCATTATTGAAGGTAGTAATAGTCTTAGCGGAGATGGTGATATTAACGGGAAGTGGATAGTTAACGATTTTAATGATGATATTCTTAAAATACGTAGAGTAGATTTATCAACAACCGATGAAGAATTAACTGATGGTGCTTTCTTAGTGCGTGAGTTTATACGTGTTAACTAAGTTGTATGGCTAAGACAAAAACTGTCTTTGTTTGCCAAAATTGTGCCTATAAATCCCCAAAATGGATAGGTAAATGTCCTAGCTGTAATTCTTGGAACTCATTTGTAGAGGAGTTAGAAACCCAAGAAAAAGCGAGCCTTAAAAAAACCGCCAAAATTAGTCCGGGGAGTATAAAAAAACTTGAAAATATTTCGCAAAAACAAAATGGAAGGCTTACAGCACCATTTTCAGAACTTAATAGAGTACTAGGAGGTGGAATAGTTCAAGGTTCCTTAGTTTTATTGGGAGGTGAACCAGGAATCGGTAAGTCAACCCTCGTTCTACAAACGGCTTTAAAACTTACAAACACTACTGTTTTATATGTTTCAGGAGAGGAAAGTCCCGAGCAAATTAAAATGAGGGCAGATAGAATTTGCAAACCCGAAAGTAATATATATATATTATCAGAAATTAATATACATAAAATTCTTGATGGTATTTGTGAAGCTAAACCGGATTTGGTTATAATTGATTCAATACAAACTATTTTTGATGAAGATTTAAGTTCTAGTCCCGGTACAGTTTCTCAGGTTAGAGCTTGTACACAAATTTTTCAGGAATATGCTAAGAAAAATCAATTGAGTTTTCTATTGATCGGACATATCAATAAAGATGGAAATATTGCAGGACCCATGGCACTAGAACATATTGTTGATGTTGTTATTCAGTTTGAGGGTGATAACAATAATTATTTTAGACTATTAAGAGCAAAAAAGAATCGATATGGTTCTACTGCCGAAATTGGGGTATTCGAAATGACAAATACAGGACTAAACGAAATACCTGACCCGGGAATGTTGCTATTACCTGATGATATTACTGATATGAGTGGTATAGCTATTGCAGCAATGAACGAAGGAGCTCGTACTCTTATGCTGGAAATTCAAGCTCTGGCAACTACATCGGTATATAGCGCTCCACAACGTACAGCTACTGGCTTCGATATTAGAAGATTACACATGTTATTAGCTGTTGTAGAAAAAAGATTAGGGATAAGACTAGGTCAAAAAGATGTATTTTTAAATATTGCAGGTGGAATTAAAGTAAACGATACAGGTGTAGATCTAGCTGTTATTGCTGCATTATTATCATCAGTTTTTGATAAAGTTATACATAGAAATACTTGTTTAATGGGGGAAGTAAGCTTGTCAGGTCAAATAAGACCTGTACCTAATATCGACCAAAGATTATTAGAAGTTAAAAGAATGGGTTTTAATAAAGTATTTATTAGCAAATTCCAAAAAACAAGCATTAAAAACGAAAAAGATTTCAATATTCTTAAAATTGAAAAAGTTAATAATTTAAGTCCCTTGCTTTTTGATTAGAATATACTTTGGTTTTGCCTTTCGTAAGCGTCACAATCTATCTCAACACTTAGTTTCTTAGGTCGTTCAAATCGTGCTGAATCAGAATAAGGCAAAGATTCGTCTGCATATACCTTTTGCATATATATTGCCCAAATAGGTAATGCCATAACAGCACCTTGACCTAAATTAATATACCTAAAATGAATGCTTCTTTCTTCGGCACCAACCCAAGCTCCACTTACAAGCTCAGGTGCTATACCAATAAACCATCCGTCTGAATGATTATTTGTTGTACCTGTTTTTCCTGCTAACTCATTGTACATCTTATAATGATAACGTATTCTTACGCTTGTGCCAAAATCTACTACTCCTTTCATTAATTCAATCATTAGATATGCTGTCTCTGCGCTTATAGCTTCTTTTTGTTGGGGCAAAAAGCTTGCTAAAACATTACCTTCTTTGTCTTCGATACGGGTTATATACAAAGGTCTTGTGTAAATACCTTTATTTGCAAATGTACAATAACCGGCAACCATTTCTTTTAATAATACTTCCGGAGCTCCTACGCATATACTAGGATAAGGATCAATATGGCTATAAACTCCCATCTTTTTAACTAAGCTAACTACTGCCTCAGGCGAAAACTGTTTTAAAACCCAAGCCGAAATCTGATTTAAGGAACCAGCTAATCCATATTTTAATGTAATCATCTCTCCGTCTCTATCTGTTTCGCTAAATTTTGGAGTGTAAAACTTTTCAGGTGAACCTTCAGGTAACTCAAAGGTTGTTGGGATATTTGGAACTTTATGGCAAGGTGAATAACCATTTTGCATTGCTAAACAATAAATAAATGGTTTAAATGTTGAACCTACTTGTCGCCTGCTTACCGAAACTTGATCAAATTTAAAATGTTGATAATTAATGCCGCCTACATAAGCACGGACAAAACCTGTATGTGGTTCCATCGACATAAAACCTGCATGCTGAATGTACTTATTCCATCTAATCGAATCCCATGGACTCATTACAGTATCAATGTCGCCTTCCCAACTAAAAACTCTCATTTCTACTGGTTTGTCAAAAATGGCTCTTATGCTGTCTTCGCTTAAACCATTAGCTTTATGCACACGGTATCTTTCACATCTTTTCATACTATTTGTCATAATAGTATTTATCTGCTCGTATGTTAAATCATTTGAAAATGGAGCTTTAGCCCTCCCTTTCTGATCTTTGTAAAACTCATCTTGTAAGTATGTTCCCAAATGCGTACTTACAGCTTCTTCTGCATATTTTTGCATCCTACTGTTTATAGTAGTGTAGATTTTTAGTCCATCACTATAAATATCATAAGGGCTACCGTCAGGTTTATTGTTTTTGTTACACCATCCGTATGAAGGGTCTTCAACCCAATTGATACTATCTTCTACATATTGTCTTTTATCTATGTAATTATTTAGTTTGGGTTTTGATGCCGTAAGCCATAAACGTAAAAATTCCCTAAAATAGGTGGCACTTCCGATATTATGATCTACTTTTTGAAATTTTATACCCAATGGCATTTCTACAAGACTGTCATATATTTCAGCATCAACATAGCCATATTTTTTCATCTGAGATAATACAATATTTCTTCTTTCTTTTGTTTCTTCGGGGCGGCGTAGAGGATTAAAAAGAGAAGGGTTTTGTGCCATCCCAACTAACATAGCTGATTGTATTTCGGTTAGCGAATCAGGTGTAGTATTAAAATATACTTTTGCTGCTGATTCAATTCCTACTGCTAAGTTCAAAAAATCGAACCGATTAAAATACATTTCAATTATTTTCTCTTTTGTATATCTCTTTTCAAGTTTTACCGCTATAACCCATTCGTTAAGTTTTTGCTTTATCCTCTCTGGTACCGAAGAAGTTGGCTCATGATATAATAGTTTAGCTAATTGCTGCGTAATAGTACTTGCTCCACCACGTTTACCCATATAAACCATTCCACGAATTAATCCTTTAAAATCTATCCCACTATGTTTATAAAACCTAATATCCTCGGTAGCAATAAGTGCATTTATTAAATGTGGAGATAGGTCATCGTAGTTTGTAATTACTCTGTTTTCTCTAAAATATGTCCCTAAAATAACATGGTCAGACGAAATTATTTGTGTTGCTATATTGTTCTCAGGATTGTCAAGCTGTTCAAAACTAGGGATAAAACCTCTTTTACCCTGACTTATCGAGACAAAATAAAATGAAATACCTCCTAATATAAATAAATATACAAGCCAAAATAGAATTGAAAATATCCATTTAAATTTTTTTGAATATGTTTTTTTTTCTTTATTAGCTGAATCCTTTGACTTAGTAGGCTTTGATTGATGATCTTGTGTACTCATATTAATTGCTTTGGCCGTAAATTTAAATAATAATTTTGAAGTTACTGTTTGAATTTCCTTATTTTGCACCAATCATTTTTTTAACCGCAGTTTGTTAAATTATTTTATTCGTATGGAAGAAAACCTTGTAATTGTTGAGTCACCTGCAAAAGCGAAAACAATCAAAAAATTCCTTGGTGACAGTTTTATTGTAAAATCTAGTTTTGGCCATGTTAGAGATTTAGCTAAAAAAGACTTAGGAGTAGATGTTGATAAGAATTATTCTCCTAATTACATTATATCACCAGATAAAAAGAAAATTGTTGCTGAACTTAAAAAACTCGCGTCAAAATCTAAATTAGTTTGGTTGGCGTCTGACGAAGACCGCGAAGGAGAAGCTATTTCTTGGCATTTAAAAGAAGTATTGGGTTTAAAAGATGATAAAATCAAAAGAATTGTTTTTCATGAAATTACAAAAGAAGCAATCCAAAAGGCTGTTGAGAACCCAAGAAATATAGATAATAATCTTGTAAATGCTCAACAAGCTCGTAGAGTTCTTGATAGATTAGTAGGATTTAACTTGTCGCCTTTATTGTGGCGTAAAATCAAACCTTCGCTTTCTGCCGGCAGGGTTCAAAGTGTTACAGTAAGACTTATTGTAGAACGAGAAAGGGAAATTATTAAATTTAAATCCGTAAGCAAGTATAAGGTAATTGCAAATTTTATCGCCAATGGTAAAGTTTTTAAAGCAGAGCTAAATTATAAATTTGATACAGGAAAAGAAGCTTATCAGTTTCTTGAACTGTGTAAGAATGCAGAGTTTTTAGTTGAAGATGTTCAGAAAAAACCATCCAAAAAAAGCCCTGCTCCTCCTTTCATTACTTCTACACTCCAACAAGAAGCAAGTAGAAAACTCAAATTCTCTGTTTCGCAAACTATGAGAGTTGCACAAACGCTTTACGAACATGGTTACATAACATATATGCGTACAGATTCTGTTAATCTGTCGAATCTAGCACTGTCAACTGCGAAAAAGTCTATTACCGAAGAATTTGGCGAAAAATATCATAAATCAAGAAATTATAAAACACGGAGCAAAGGAGCACAAGAAGCTCATGAAGCAATCAGACCAACATTCATTAATAATAAAACAATTGAAGGAACTAGACAAGAACAGAAACTTTACGAATTAATTTGGAAAAGAACTGTAGCTTCTCAAATGGCTGACGCTGAACTTGAAAAAACTATAATATCTGTTAAAACAAATAATAGTAAGTACAAGTTTATTGCTAATGGTGAAATAATTAAGTTTGATGGTTTTTTAAAACTATATATTGAGTCGCAAGATGACGAAAATATCGAAGAGATTAACGATATGTTGCCTGACGTAAAAGCAGGACAAGCTTTAAGTGCAAAAAAAATTGAAGCAGTAGAAAAATATTCTACTCATCCTCCTAGATATACCGAAGCTAGTTTAGTTAAAAAACTTGAAGAGCTTGGAATTGGAAGACCTTCAACTTATGCCCCTACTATTAGTACGGTTCAGCAGCGTGGATATGTTAGTAAAGAAGACAGAAATGGTAATAAAAGAGAAGAAGAAGTTTATACCCTTGAAAATGATGAAATTAAGAAAACACTAAAGTCGGAAAACTATGGTGCTGAATATGGCAAGCTATTCCCAACATCTATTGGAATGGTTGTAAACGATTATCTTATTGATAATTTCGATAATATAATGAACTATAATTTTACGGCACGAATAGAAAAAGAATTTGACGAAATCGCATTAGGAAATACTGAATGGACTAAGATGATTGATGATTTTTATAAGCCATTTATCAGTCAAATCGAAGATTCTTTAAAAAATACAACTGCAAAAAAATACGAAAGACTTTTGGGAAATAATCCAGAAAACGGAAAACCGGTTGTTGTTAAAGTTGGGAGATACGGACCTTATGTTCAAATTGGCGAAAACGAAGAAGAACCAAAATTCGCTAGTTTGCTAAAGGAGCAAAACATAGAAACTATTACATTAGATGAAGCTATTGCACTGTTTCGCTTACCACGTAATCTTGGCCAATTCGAAAATGAAGAAGTAATAGTAGCAATTGGAAAATTTGGTCCTTATATAAGGCACAATAAAAAGTTTTATTCTATAAAAAAACCCGATGACCCCTACACAATCGAATATGATAGGGCAATTGAAATTATAAATAAATCAAGAGAAAACGAAAAACTTTTTCCACGCGAATTTAAAGATGCACCTAATCTTAAAGTTTTAAAAGGAAGATATGGACCTTATATTTCATACAACAATAAAAATTACAAAATCCCTCGAAAAATTGATCCTGCTACCATAAGTTTAGAAGAATGTTGGGATATTATAAAAAAAATAGATAATAAAAATAATAAATAAAATTAGTGCAAATGGTAATTAAAAATTATCGTTATTTCTGTTTACATATTTTTTATAATAATAATTTTTATTAATATTGCGTTATATTAACTGTGATAAGATAATTAAATTCTTAAAATGATTTGTTTTAAATTTTTTTTTATGTAAATTTCGCAGTTCATTGAATGGATTAACAGTTTTAATGCTGATTTTTTGTTTTGACTTATTAACAATTTGTATTGTTATTAACAAAAAAATGTTGATAAAATTTGGAAATTAGATTTAAATATATTTACTTTACCGATTGAGATTAAGGTTGGGTATAGATAAAAGGAATTAATAATTTGATTATGAGGAGATTAATACTACTACTGGCTTTACTGTTTAGCATAAGTTTAACATATGCACAAAATGATCCACATTTTAGTTTGTTTGAATTTAGCCAGTTAACCTATAATCCCGCTTATGCAGGTAGTAATGATGCAATATGTGTGTCATCCGTTCATAGGCAAGATTTTGTCGGCTTCCCTGAAGGAAGACCAATGACAACAGTTTTTAATGCCGATATGCCCATAAATGCAATTAGTAGTGCCGTTGGATTAAACTTTATGCAAGATATTATAGGTTTCCAAAAAGATTTCTATTTTAATCTAGCATATGCTTACAGACTTGAAGTAGGATACGGGAAATTAGGAATTGGTGTTAATCTTGGTATTATAAATCGTTCAATTGACGGCGATTGGATTACACCCGAATCATTAGATGGAGGAACAATATACAGCGACCCTGGTATCCCACACATGGAAAGTAAAATCGCATTCGATATGGGATTTGGAGCTTTTTATCGCATGGAAAATTTTTATGCAGGTATTTCAGCAACCCATTTGTTGCAACCACAAATTAATTTTGATATCGAAAAACCTAGTTATATAAGAAGACATTATTATATTACCGGAGCTTATGTTTATCAATTGCCTAATCCTGTATTCGAAGTTAAACCTTCAACTTTAATTCAATTAGATGGTGCAACAACACAATTTACAATTAATGGACAAATTATATATAATAAAAGATTATGGGGAGGAATAAGCTATCGTTTTGATGATGCTATAAGCCCAATGGTAGGTATGCATCTAATGAATGGACTTAGCTTTGGATACTCTTACGATATCGATCTTTCACCACTTGGTAAGTATTCCAGCGGTTCACACGAACTGATGGTTCGTTTTTGCTTCGGAATCGATGGCGGTGGAGGTCCTGGTCGATATAGAAGTGTACGCAGATTGTAACCTTTTATTAGATTTTACGTAAAAATGAAAATAGTCGCTTACAAATAACAAATATTATGAGAAAGTTACTCATCATCGTTCTAGTCATAACAGTCTTCATAAGTAGTTGCGGATACTACGGAAGCGGAGATTTAACCGGAGTAACCAGAAAAACATGGTACACTCCTGATCCGTTTGGAATGCTCTTTGTCCCTCCTGGTACCTATCAAATGGGACCAAGCGATCAAGATGTCCCTAATGCGATGACAGCTACTTCAAAAACTGTTACTATTCAAGGTTTTTGGATGGATGAAACCGAAATTACTAATGCTGAATATCGACAGTTTGTTTATTGGGTAAGAGATTCATTGGCACTTACTACTTTGGCAAATGATGCCAGTATGGGCAATATGGACTTAGAACAAACTATCGGTTATACTAGCGACCAATTTTATATTGGAATTGAAGAGATGGAAGCTAAACATGGACAAGAAGTCGTAGCTTTCTTTGAGGAAACTGTCGGTTTTTCTTTCGAGCAAGAAGAAAATTATCATTACTTAAAGTGGAATGCGCCTTTAGATTATGCCGATACAAAGCAAAAAATATATTTAGTCGAAAATAAAATTCCTAATCATTTGGATGCTAGAAAAACAGAAGACCCTAACCAGCGTAAAGATATGAATCAATCGCTCTTTACTCATGCGCCAGGAGATGCTTTCCATTTTTATCGTACAATAGATTTAAATACCGATGCATTGTTTTATGAGTATTGGTGGGTTGACCTTAAACAGGCTGCAAAAAAACATACTTTTCGTGAAGAATCAAGGAATAAAGTGGATCAAGATGTTGTAAGAACTTTCGATAGAGAGCAAGATCATGGTTTAAGAATAGGACGACACTTTAATCCTGAAACAGGTGAATATGATGGAACTGTAAAAGATCGAGAAACCCTTGATAAAGATAAACCTTGGGATAACTATTCAGATAGAGAAATTAGTACTAGATACGATTATTTAATGCACGAAAAAGTACATATATATCCTGATACATTATGCTGGATGAGTGATTACACATATAGTTATAATGAACCAATGACAAAAATGTACTTTTGGCATCCCGCTTACGACCATTATCCGGTTGTTGGGGTAAACTGGAAACAGGCCAATGCTTTTAGCGTTTGGCGTTCAAATTATAAAAATTCTTATCAAAGAGATACACGCGATTATTATCTGAATGAATATCGTTTGCCAACAGAATCTGAATGGGAATATGCTGCACGCGGAGGTCTCGATTTATCAATGTATCCATGGGGTAGTTTATATTCCAGAAATGATATTGGTTGTTTTATTGCAAACTTTAAACCTATGCGAGGAAATTATTCTGATGATGGTGGTACTCAAACACTTATGGTAGCTGCTTATGATCCAAACGAATGGGGATTGTACGACATGGCAGGTAATGTTGCAGAATGGACAAGAAATGCATTTGACGAAGCTGCTTATAGTTTTACTCACGATTTAAATCCCGATTATCAATATTATGCGCATCCTGACGATCCACCTGCATTAAAACGCAAAGTTATAAGAGGAGGATCTTGGAAAGATGTAGCTGTATATATGCAAAATGGCACAAGAACTTTCGAATATCAAGATACGGCAAAATCTTATATCGGATTTAGAAATGTTAGAACTTATTTAGGGCGTTCTAGAGAGGATGGAACTTCATATTCACAAGTCTATTAATTTTAAAATAGTATATTAGGAGATTATTAAATTATTAACATCTAAAATTTAAAAGCAATTATGAATCTAAGCGAATTTGTAAGAAGCAAAACCTATAAAAAAGCAATGGGTTTTGTCTATGGATGGGGTGCAGCAATTGTACTATTGGGTGCTCTCTTTAAAATTGAACACCTGCCGGGAGCTACAACAATGCTATTTATTGGTCTTATTACAGAGGCTATTATCTTTTTCTTGTCTGCATTTGAGCCTCCACACGAAGAAGTGGATTGGAGTTTAGTTTATCCCGAACTAGCCGGTGTTGAAGACTTCGAGGTGGATAAAAAATCTGCCGTAAGTTCGAAAAAATCTGCTTTGGAAAAATTTGATGCCTTAATTGAAAATGCAGAAATTACTCCTGAGTTATTTGAAAAGCTTGGAAATGGTCTTAAAAATATGAGCGAAACAGCATCACAATTAAATGATGTTTCTGGTGCTACTATTGCTACAAATAATTATGTTGCAAATTTTGAAAATGCATCGCAAAAAGTTGCTCAATTTGCCGACGTTTATGGTGAATCTGCTTCAAGATTAAATCAGTCTGCCGAACAGCTTTGTCGTACTTATAATGAATCAGCCGAAATGGTTGGCTCATCTGGTAAAACATTGGCAGAATCTTATTCAAAAATGACAGAATCTTTGAATCAAGATTATATGAAAACAACCGATAGTGGTAAATCATATGCTGAACAGCTTGAAACTATGACAAAAAATCTTACTGCTTTGAATGCCGTGTACGAAATGCAGTTACAAGGTACAAACGAACATCTTGAAGCTAGTAAAAAATTGTATTCAGGTTTAGATGAAATTATGGATAACCTAAAAGAATCTGCTACAGATACACAGCGTTATCGTAACGAGATTGGCAGGTTAAGTCAAAATTTGGCTGCCATGAATACTATTTATGGTAATATGTTGTCAGCAATGAATGTAAAAGTTCAAGATTAAGTGAGTTTTGAAAAGATTTAAGAATTTAAAAAATATATAACAAATGGGTGCAACTAATTGTCCGGAAACCCCACGGCAAAAAATGATAGGTATGATGTACCTGTTCTATACGGCTTTACTCGCACTTAATGTGTCTAATGAAGTGATTGAAGCTTTTATTTATGTAAATGAAAGCCTTCAGACAACTGCAATTAACTATCGCGAGAAAAGTGTACAGGTATATAACGAAATATCAGTAGCCTATAATCAACAACCTGATAAATTTGAGTATCAATGGAAAAAAGCTCAAGAAATTCATAGTGCTTCTGATTCACTTTACGGTTTTATTGAAGATATAAAACTTGCTGTTATCAGATATTCTAATGGTGACGATACTACAAATAGTATTACTTATGTTAAAAAGCAAGACGATATTAATGCTGCTAAAGAAATTATGACTGCTGAGATGGGACAAAAACTTGGGTGGCAGCTTGAGCAAGAGGTTATTAAATATCGTGAATTATTACTAGGAGTGGTTTCTGATACATCGGGATCTGGAAAGTTTCTAAAAAATTCCATTAATGCAGCACTAGCAACAGAGCCTAGAAAAGGTAAACACGACGATAGTGCTAAGCCTTGGCCAGAAACATTAACTGCTGGTATGCCCCTAGTAGCTACTTATGCATTGTTAACCAAATTACAATCAGACCTTCGTAATATAGAAACTGATATGTATTCGTATCTGATTGGTGATGCCGAAAGACTTGATATTAAAATATCTGAGTTAGAAGCTCTTGTGGCTGCTCCCGGGGCAGTGATGCCCGGTAGTAGATTTTATGGAAGAGTGTTTATTGGAGCCAAAGATACTACTATGACACCGAAGATATGGGTTACATATGATGGTGAACCTTTTTATGATTCTACAAAAGTAAATGGTAAATGGGAATTCAGCAAAAATCCAAATAAAAAATATCATTTACTTAAATTGGATGACACAGGTGCCGGTGAAATTGATACTACATTTGGTGCATCAGGTAGTTTTGGCGGTTTAGCTGTGTATGAAAGTAATTTAGGTGAAATTATTAGACCATTTAAACATAAATATAGTGTAGGTTCTAGCAGCGGAGCTATTACACCTACAAAAATGATGGTATTGTATGCAGGATTGGATAATCCAATACAATTTGCTGCCTCTGGTGGAGCTGATAGCAGACCTGTTTTGAGAGGTCCACACATTATACGACAAGTTGGGAATACGGCTATTGTTAAGCCACCGGCCAGTGCTGTAGGTTCAACTATCACACTTACTGTTGATGCTGTAGGTGAGGATGGAACAACGACTAGAGGAGATTCACAAAGCTTTAGAGTATTGGCTGTACCACCACCAAAAATTGCATTTGACGTGTTCGGTGATGGTGCTGAATTACCATTGGAATGGGTAATCAATAGAAAATTGAAAGCTGATGCTCCTGATGATTTTGTATTTGAAGGTGCAACATATAATGTTGTATCATTTACTGTCCGTATAGCAATACCTGGTGCAAAACCAGAATTGATACAGGTTAATGGGAATTCAATTGCTAGCGATCCAAGTGCTGCAAATCGGGTAAGATCAATTGCAAGGTCTGGTACTGCAGTACAATTTGCTATGGTTAATATTAATTCATCTAGTGGTTTAATACCAAATCGTGCAGGGGTAACAATAATAATACAATAATATTATGAGATTTTTTAACATCCTATTACTATTTATTGGGCTAAGTGTTTATAGTCTTAGTAGCTTTGCCCAATTGAAACCGGTCTTAGACGGAGCTTATGGTCGAGAACATGTACCATTACAAAAGGCTCCTCCTTTACAAGAAATTCGAGAAGCAGATGGAATGTATTCTCGAAAAGTAGTACGATATATTGATGTCAGAGAAAAAAGAAATCATCCATTGTTTTTTTCAATTCAAGACATTGTATTCCCAGCTGCCGAAGGAATTCAGCCAGAAAGGATGAGATTATCTTTGTTTAGATTAATGACTAAGAGCATTAAAGATGGAGTAATTCCGGCTTTTAGGTACGATCCACGTGATATGACGACCAGATGGTGGTTAGTAGAATTGGAAGGAGATGAATTAAGAAGTATAGACTCAGTTGAAACAATACAACGAACAGCTACTGGTGCAGAAATAAAGGTACCCGCTGCTGTTAAGAACGAAGATGTAATAGGTTTTTATGTTTGGGAAGAGTGGGTATTTGATAAGCAAAGATCAGTAATGGATGTTAGAATTATTAGTATTGCCCCTTATGTATATACAGATGCAGATGGAGAAATGGGATTATATTGGGTTTATTACCCACATTTAGAGAATATATTTAAACAATACGAAACTTATAATCAAGGTGAAAATGATGCTGCTAGACTTACATTTCGAGAAATATTTCAAATGAGAATTTTTAGTAGCTTTATTTTTGCAACTACAAATGTTTATGATAATAGACCAATTAATGACTATCTTCTAGGAATAGATGCCATAAGAGAGGGTGAGAGAATTCAGGATAAAATATTTACCTTTGAGCACGATCAATGGGAATATTAAGAGATGTTAATAATAAAAAAAAGCCGGTAACTCCGGTTTTTTTTTGTGTTTATGATGCTTTATTTATTAAGTTGATTAACAATATCCTTTATGTCCTGTTCATTCTCGCGTTTGCATATTAATAGTACCTTATCTGTATTTACTATTATATAGTCTTCCATATCTTTAATGGCTAGAATTTTATCTTCTGTAGTCCTTATATAATTGCCGCTTGAGTCGTAAGTTGAGATATCGTTGCCAAGTTTAACATTATCATATTCATCTTTACCTCCTATAGTATAAAGTGAATTCCATGTGCCTAAATCTGACCATCCAAAGTTAGTACACAACACATAAACATTATCTGCTTTTTCCATTACTCCGTAGTCAATCGAAATACTTTTAGCATCTGTGTAAATCTTTCTTAAGGCTGACGATTCTTGAGGAGTATTAAAGCTTTCGTAGTGTTCTTCAAACAAATTATGGATTTCGGGTAAAAACTCATTAAATGCTTTGTCTATAGAATTCAAAGTCCAAATAAAAATTCCAGAATTCCAATAAAATTCACCACTCTCAATAAAAAATTTTGCTAATTCGATATTCGGTTTTTCAGTAAAGGATTTTGCTTTAATAAAATCGCCTGAAATTTCTTTATTGTCAATTTGAATATAACCATAACCGGTAGCAGGACGATCTGGTTTTATTCCTAATGTAAGTAAAATATTTCTTGATTGAGCAAATGATATTCCATCAATAATATTCTGAATAAATAAGTCTTCGTTTATGATTAAATGATCAGCTGGTGTTACCACAATATTTGCATTCGGATTTATCTTTTTAATTTTATAATTTGAATAAGCAATGCATGGTGCAGTGTTACGCCTCATAGGCTCTGTAAGGATATTGTCTTCTTTAATCGAAGGTAATTGATCTAAGACTATTTCTTTATACTCTTCTCCAGTAACTATAAAAATGTTTTCTGCCGGACAAATATTTATGAATCTGTCGTAGGTTTGTTGTATTAATGTCCTGCCGCATCCAATTATATCTAAAAACTGCTTGGGCTTTTCTGCCAAACTAATGGGCCAGAATCTACTGCCAATTCCTCCGGCCATAATTATGCAATAGTTGTTTTTGTTCATGATTACAAAATTTGGTTTGTGTTTATAACCTTAAAATAAACGAAATATTTTTCATTATAGAGTTTAAATCCTAATTTTGTTTTAACAATAATTGTTTAATTTGAAATTAATATATCACATAGGGAGATATTTTGAGCTGATGTTCACCGCATTAAGGCGACCTGAAAAACTAAAAGTTTATTTTAAAAGACTCATTGAAGAAATTGAAAGTATTGGTATAAATTCGTTAGGAATTGTTTGTATCGTCTCAGTTTTTATGGGTGCAGTTTTAACTTTGCAAGTAGCTATTAATTTTACAAGCCCTCTTATTCCCAGATATTTAATTGGTTTAAGTGCCCGAGATACTTTCATTCTTGAATTCTCAAGTACTGTAGTGTGCCTGATTCTGAGTGGAAAAGTGGGGTCAAACATAGCTTCAGAAATTGGCACAATGAGAATTACCGAACAGATTGACGCTCTTGATATGATGGGTATAAACTCTGCAAACTATTTAATAACTCCTAAAATCCTTGCTGCTATAATTAGCTTCCCTTTTCTAAACTTATTAAGTATTTTTCTGGGAATAATTGGAGGCTATATTATTGCTATACTCACTGATGTAGTTACTGTACAAGATTATGTTGTAGGATTACATTATATGTTTATACCTTATTATATTGTATATTCATTGATTAAAATGGTGTTTTTTGCCGTAATTATTTCTTCAATATCTGCATATCATGGATATTATACCTCCGGTGGAGCTTTGGAGGTAGGACGAAGTAGTACACACGCTGTTGTATATAGTATTATTGTCGTATTATTGTTTAATCTTATATTAACACAATTATTGCTTACATGATTAAGATTGAACAAATATCGAAAAGTTTTGCAGATACTCAGGTATTGTTTGATATAAACGCAGAATTCTATTCTGGTAAAATAAATCAGATTATTGGTAAAAGTGGTTCAGGCAAAACAGTATTGTTAAAATCAATTACAGGTTTGTTACAACCCGACCATGGTAAAGTGTTTTTTAATGAAAAGGAATTTACTCAGGCTTCGATAAAAGAAAAAAAACTAATACGTCAAGAGATGGGGCTGGTTTTTCAAGGAGGAGCTTTATTTACCTCTGCTACTGTTGAAGAAAATGTCATGTTTCCACTTGAGATGTTTACTAAAATGACGAAAAAGGAAAAAATCAATCGTGTGAAATTTTGCCTAGATAGAGTTAATATATCTGATGCAAATAATGCCTATCCTGCCGAAATTAGCGGTGGAATGCAAAAAAGAGTCGCTATTGCCAGAGCAATTGTGCTAAATCCAAAATATCTGTTTTGCGACGAACCTAACAGCGGATTAGACCCACAAACGGCTATTGTAATAGACCAGCTTATCAAAGAAATCACTATGGAATATAATATTACAACCATAATTAATACACATGATATGAATTCAATCATGGAAATTGGCGATAGTATTATATATATTCACGAAGGTAAAAAATGGTGGGAGGGAAGCAAAAATGATATTTTTATTTCTGACAATAAAGAACTTAACGAATTTGTTTTTGCTTCACAACTTTATAAATCGGTAAAAGAAATAAGAAATGGATAGAATAGTGAAATATAGTTTTGTGATAATAGCAATAATAATTGCTTTAGTAGCTTGTAATAATAAGAAGAATACAGAAAAAGAACTATTATCTGACCAAAAACTTGTAGAGGTATTGTATGATATCCATATTGCTGATGGACTTTTAACAGCTAATGTTTTGCCAAAAGAAGAAATCTATAACGATACAAATATTTATTATTCTGTATTTAAAAAACACAACATTACTAAACTACAATTCGAAGCAACAATCGACTATTATATTAAGAACGATTATCGTAAATTAGAATCCCTTTACGACAAAGTATTAGAAAGCTTAAACACATCAAAAGGACAATTACAAGCTCAATAGGTATTAGATTAAGCAAATTCAAAACCCTTATAAATGAAACGCCTATCTGCACATTATCTTTTCGACGGTATTAATTTAATTAAGTTTGGGGTATTAGAAATAGATGATGATGGTACAATTTTAAGTGTAAGTAAAGCTGCTGATAATCTCAAAGAAATTTCGGGTCTTAGCTTTTACAACGGAATACTTATGCCGGGCATGATTAATATGCACTGTCATCTTGAGTTGTCAGATTTACATAAGGCTATTCCCGAAAATACTGGATTGTCAGGATTTATTGCCATGGTTAATAATCTGAAATCTATAAATAAAGCTGAAACTAAATTAAAATCTATAGAGAAAGCCGATAACACAATGTATGTTAGTGGAATAGGTTCGGTTGCGGATGTTTGTAATTCTGATATCAGTTTAAATACTAAGCTTAAAAGTAATATTTATTACCATAATTTTATTGAATGTATTGGCATAAGAAAATCTGACATATTTAAGAAATTGACCGATTGTAAGTTATTACTTGATAAATTTAATAATGCAGGTTTGTCCACTTCATTAACTCCTCATGCAATATATAGTTTGCATCCTGAACTATTTAAAACTATTCTTGATGTAAATAACAATATATTTAGTTTGCATTTTTTTGAATCAAATCAAGAAAGAGAGCTTTATAATGGTGTTGAAAACTCTTTGCTTTCGTTTTTAAATAATATTGATTATGATTATAAAATACCTGATATTGGCTTGTCTTTGTCTGACTTAAAAAATTCTATGAAAAATGCCAATATGGTTTTAGTTCATAATGTTGACTTACAGGAAGATATTTGTTATTCAATGTATTCGTCAGAAAATGTATTCCCTTGCTTGTGTCCTAATAGTAATATATTTATTAGTGATAAAATCCCCGATATTGATAATTTAATGAAGCTTAGCAATAATATAGTTGTAGGAACCGATAGTTTAGCTTCAAACCATAATCTTTCGCTAATTGCTGAATTATATAGCATTTCAAAATTTTATCCTGATATACCTATTGTTGAATTACTGAAATGGGTAAGTTCTAATGGCGCTAAAGCTTTGGGCTTGCAACAAAAATTTGGTAACTTTACCATTGGTACAAAACCCGGAGTTGTTTTGTTATCCAATATCGATCTTAAAAAATTAAGCATAACCCCAAAAACATATTCAAGACGAATAATTTAAAGCTGATGGTAAACAAATTGCAAAAAATAGTATTAGATAATTTAGCATTTCTTATCCCGTGGATAGTTTTTGAAGTAGCAGCTATTATAATTATTTTTTCAAATAATCGTTTCGAATTACACCTTTTGCTTAATAGTTTGCATAACCCTACACTAGATAAACTGTTTATTATTATTACCGAGTTAGGTAGTGGACTTGCAGTTTTACTGGTTTTCTTAACACTTCTGTTTTTTAATATTAAAAATGCGTTGTTTGTTGGTTTATCTGGTCTGTTTTCAGGATTAACTACACAATTTTTTAAGAGAGTAATATTTAATGATTATATGCGTCCTGCTGCTTTTATCGAAAAAATGCCAAATCTTCAGTTTGTTGATGGAGTCGATTTGCATCATGCTTTTAGTTTTCCTTCGGGGCATACCACAAGTGCATTTGCTTTGTTATTCTCTATTAGTGTACTTTCCAAAAATAAAATTGTTAAAATAATATGCTTTGCCACTGCTGTATTAATAGCATATAGCAGGATATATATATCACAGCATTTTATAAACGATATTGTGGCAGGTTCTTTTGTTGGAGTAATTATTACTTTTGTGATGGCTTTGATGATTTTTAGTAAGCGATGTGATAAACTTAATCGTCCATTAATTAAAAGAAAAGAATGAAAACATTAAGCTTAGATAGAAATATTTTATGGCTGATTTTGTTAGGAATAATGATTTATATTCCGTTTAATGGTTCTGTACACTTGTTTGATTGGGACGAAATAAATTTTGCCGAATCGGCTCGCGAAATGATTGTAACTGGCAATTACCTCGATGTTCAAATAAATTATGAAACTTTTTGGGAAAAGCCGCCCTTGTTCTTTTGGATGCAGACTGTTTCAATGAAAATGTTTGGAGTAAACGAATTTGCTGCTAGATTCCCTAATGCTATTTGTGGAATACTTACATTAATAGTTTTGTATTTAATCGGTAAAACTATTAAAAACAAATCGTTCGGATTAATTTGGGCAGCATTATATGTAGTAAGTTTGCTGCCATTTTTTTATTTTAAGTCGGGAATAATTGACCCGTGGTTTAATCTTTTCATATTCTTGGGAATATGGTTCTCATTACAATATACGCAAGGATATCATTCATTAAATACTATTCGTGCAGTGCTGTCGGCGGCTTTTATAGGCTTAGCAATGCTCACAAAAGGACCAGTAGCAATACTTATATTTGCACTGGTTTCAAGTATTTTTATACTAGTAAAAAAGTTTCATGTTGCTATTAGGTGGTTCGATGTAATAATATATATTATTGTGCTAGCTCTAATTGGAGGTTTTTGGTTTATTTTGCAGATATTTAATGGTAACTTCGAAATAATTCAACAATTTGTTGAGTATCAAATCCGATTGTTTACTACACAAGATGCCGGACATGGCGGTTTCTTTATGTATCATATCGTTGTTTTGTTTTTTGGAGTATTTCCTGCTTCGGTTTTTGCAATTAGAGAATACTATTTTAGGGATACTGGAAATATTCAATTAAAGCATATGCATACATGGATGATTATTTTGTTATTAGTAGTTGTAGTAATATTTTCTATTGTTGAAACTAAAATTGTTCATTATTCATCTTTGTGTTATTTTCCAATTACATATCTTGCTGCTCATAGAGTGTACCGTATATTTCATGGAATTGCAAAAATTAAACTATTCGAGAAAGTATTATTATTGATATTGAGTGTATTATTTGCTCTGTTTACAATAGTTTTTAGCGTGTTTAGGTTCTTTATACCGACAATTATTGAAGCAGATATTATTAACGATAGCTTTGCAATTGCTAATATTCAGGCACCTGTAGCGTGGACAGGTGTGGAATTTATCTCAGGACTTATTCTGCTTGTATCTATCACTTTTACTTTAATTTTATTTAATAAGAATAAATTTAAACATGCAATTGTGATTTTTGCTTTTGGCTTGCTATGTTTTCAGATGCTTGCAATGAAAACTATTCTACCAAGGCTTGAAGAAATGACGCAAAAAACAGTAATAGATTTTTATAAATCATTACCCGAAGATGATGTATATGTCGAAACCATAGGATTTAAGTCGTATGCTCATTTGTTTTATTTTAATAAACCCAAATCTGAAGATGGAAAGAATTATAATGTAAATCAATTATTGTGGGATAGTATTGATAAACCTGCTTATTTCGTGAGTAAAAATACTCTCAAAGAAGAGATTATTACTAATCATCCACAACTGAAGGTAATTGAAGAAAAGAATGGATTTGTTTTTTATGTTAGAAGCATTAAAGATTAGTCTCTTTATAATTGGCGAGCTGAACTTGCCTAAAACTTTTATATTTAATCGATGAAGCGAGCTCCCAAAATATTGTATGCTATTCTTGATTGGGGAATTGGTCATGCTACTCGCTCTAAACCTGTAATCGAATATTTAATAAATAATAATTGTGAAATTATTTTAGCCGGTAGCGGGCGATCTGCAAAATATCTTAAACGGGTATTTCCTGATTTAACATTCCTTGACTTACCCGATTATGGAATTCACTATTCAAAGCGAGGTTCACAAATCCCAACAATTCTATCGCAAGCTTATAATATTTATTCCGCTTTTAAAAAGGAACATAAGCTAATTAATAATATTATTGATACTTACAGTATTGATATTATTATTTCAGATAATCGTTTCGGAGTTTATTCAAAACACTGTAAAAGTTTTTATATTACTCATCAGTTGAACTTTAAGCTTAAAGGGATTTATCGAGCTTTTGAAAAAACTGTAGCTTACGTTCATAAATTTGTAATAAACAAGTTCGATTTTGTTTTAATTCCCGACAATGATAATAGTTCTATTGCCGGTAAAATATCTAAAAGTGATAAACTTAAGAAAAAAATACATTATTTAGGACCTTTAAGCAGATTCAATTATTGCAATAAGGATAAATATAATATTAGTAAAGACTTTGTGTTGTTTTTATTGTCAGGACCCGAACCACAACGTAGTATTTTAGAAGAGCTTTTAAAAAAGATTATTAAGCGTATTGATAAAGAAATTATAATAGTTAGAGGCTTACCTGATGGTAACAATGCTGAAGAAGGAGATGGAATTAGAATTATTGATTTTGCCGATGAGTCTTATCTTCAGAGTTTAATTATAAATGCTCAGTTAATAGTTTGTAGAAGCGGTTACAGCACCATAATGGACTTGTGGACTTTGCAAAAAAAAGCTTTACTGGTACCAACACCAGGGCAGCCGGAACAAGAATATTTAGCTAAATACTTAAATTTGGAATATGGTTTTGAGTATTTGAAACAATGCGATATCGATAATTATAAATGGGAATCGATGTCCTCAAGCTCTTATTGGGAGCACAATGGAGAAGCTAATAGTTTTAAAAAAGTAATAAATAAATTAATTCTTAATACTATTGATTAAATGAAAGTAACAGGTTTTACATTTATCCGTAATGCAATTAAATACGATTATCCTGTAAAAGAAGCAATTCTATCTATATTACCCTTATGTAGCGAATTTGTGGTAGCGGTTGGGAATTCTGATGATAATACACGAGATTTAATTGAGAAGATTTCTCCTGACAAGATAAGAATAATTGATACAGTTTGGGATGATAGCTTACGTGAAGGTGGAAAAGTTTTAGCAGATGAAACAAATAAAGCTTTTCATGAAATTTCTCAAGATACCGACTGGTGTTTTTATATTCAAGGAGATGAGGTAGTTCATGAAAATTTTTTACCGCTTATTAAATCTGAAATGGAGAAATATCTAAACGTTGATGAAATTGACGGATTATTATTTAAATATTTACATTTTTATGGTTCTTACGATTATGTGGGAGAGTCATACTCATGGTATAGGAATGAAATAAGAGTGATAAGAAATAATAAGAATATTTATTCCTATCGTGATGCACAGGGATTCAGAAAAGGTAACAATCAAGTACTAAATGTTAAACCAATTGATGCTTATATTTATCATTACGGGTGGGTTAAAGAACCTGCTGCTATGCAAAAAAAACAGATGGATTTTAACAAGTTGTGGCATAGCGATGAATGGGTTGAGCGTAATGTTTCTAAAGCTGAGGAATTTGATTACTCGCAGATTGATGCTTTAAGACATTTTGAAGAAACCCACCCGAAGGTAATGAACGAGAGAATCAGAAATAAAAATTGGGTATTCGATTATGATATTAGTTTTAATTCTTATAAACTTAAAGATAAGCTAAAACATTTTTTTGAAAATTATTTTGGATTAAGTTTGGGGCAGTATAAAAATTATAGGATTATAAAATGATAAAAAAAAGGCTAACATTTTATTGATAGCCTTTTTTAATAATATATCTAATTATTACTCTTCTTCTACAGCGTCACCTTGTACAAGCGTTTGTTCTTGATAACCTACGTTTGTAAATGGAGTTCCTGAACCGTTTAATGTTTCAACATAGAATGCATTAATATTTTGGTGCATAATCATTTCTTTGTTTCTCAATGATTTTAGAGTCCAAATGGTGCTCATTTCACCGTTAGCATATCTTTTCGAAATAGCTATTCTAGTTGGTGGTAACGAAGAACCGGCTCCATCATCATCTTCTGAAACAACATATCTGGATATATATTCAAGGTATTTCTCTTCGGTAATAACTAAAGCTAAACGTTCTTTGTTTTTGTAGTCGTCAATATTTCCTAAAAAGTTCCAAGTTCCAAAATATTCCAGTTTTATTACTGTTGTGATTGTTGAATCTTGACCTAAGTCTTCGTTGTAGCTGTTTTTAACAATCATATATTCGTAAACAGACTGGTAATATCCATTTTTATCAAATTTATACTCGTATTGAAGAATTGTTCCTTTTGTCTCTCTTACACTATCTGTACCAAGTACATAAAAAGTTTCATTCCAGTTTTCCCCATCAACTTGCAGTACCGTTCTTGTCTGGTTGTCGGTTCCTGCGCCTACTGTTGTTTTTACATCAGAATAGAAATTATTAACTTTCCAGTCTCCCGTTACCCGTGCTTTACGTGTATATATTGAGAGGAATGGATCTTCTTCTCCTTTCTTTAGGCAACCGTTAATAAAAGGCAACACCAAAAGGAGTGCTAAAATAATTGAAATGGTAAATGTCCTGGTTTTCATAGGCAAATAAACTTACAAGTGCTTTGTCTTACAAATTTAATGTTAATTAATATATTTACAAAAAAAGTAAAAATTTTTTAAATAATTGCATAAAATGCACTAAAATTACAAAATTATTAATACTCATTGTTAATAACTTAAGGGGTAATTGGCAGAATATCAATTATATAAGTGTAATAAACAGTATGAATGAATTTTGAATTAACAGACATAGCTTATAGCTTTTATTCCAATAAAAAACTAAAAAAGAAAAGAATTTTTCTAAAAATTATGCGTATAAACGCATTTATTCGAAGTGGAAAATTCTTATTAAAGCTTTTTTTTGCTTTAAACTTACCTGTTGAGTGGATTTTTAAAAAAACAATCTTCCCATTGTTTTGCGGTGGCGAAAATCTTAAATTATCGCTTAAGCTCGTAAATGATTTAGGTAAAAAAAATATATTAAGTGTACTGGATTTTAGTGTAGAAGGACTTAGTAATGAAAAGAGTTTCAATGATACATTCATTGAAGTAAAAAATAGTATTATTAATGCTTCTAATAATCAATATATTCCGTTTGCAGTATTTAAACCTACTGCAATAGCTAAACATGACGTCCTTACGGGAAAATTGCCTGTCGAAAGTGTGGATTATCAAAATTTTAGACATAGGTTAATCGAATTGAGTAAATATGCAGCAGAGCATGATGTTAAGCTAATGATTGATGCCGAAGATTATGCTTTTCAAAGTGTGGTAGATAAGGAAGTAGAATTGTTGATGCATAGATTTAATAAAGAAAAAACAATAGTATATACAACTATTCAAATGTATAGGTGGGATAGAACTACGTATCTGCACTACCTTATTGACAAAGCTAAAAGTGAAATGTTTTTTGTCGGTATTAAATTAGTTAGAGGCGCTTATCTTGAAAAGGAAAATAATTTAGCACAAAAAGGAAATTATAAATCACCAATATACAGTACTAAAGAAGAAACCGACGAAGCATATAATAATGCATTGCTTAAAATAGTTAACAATATTAATATATGTGAATTATTTGCGGGAACACATAATGAAGAAAGCTGTATGCTATTATCTAATAATATTTTGAAGACAGGTTTGCGTAAAAATGATAAAAGAGTTTATTTTGCACAATTATATGGAATGTCTGATAATATTTCAATGGTATTAGCTAATCAAGGATATAATGTTGTGAAATATATTCCATACGGTCCTGTTAAAGAGGTGATACCTTATTTATTAAGAAGAGCAGAAGAAAATTCCAGTATTTCGAAGCAGTCTAAAAAAGAAATATATTTAATTAACAAAGAACTAAAACGAAGAAAAAATGATAATAAACAATAAAGAAATTTCTACCCGACTGAGGCTTGGCTTCATGTTGTTTGCATTGGTTTATATGGCAATAATTGTATTAAGCCTTATTTTTAGTAAATCAGATGATCATATGCTCGAAATCGTGTCTAGCATAATATTTTTGTTATTTGTGATTTATTTTGTCATTATGAGATTTTCATACATATATTATAATAGCGAAGGCTCAAAAATATTATTGAGATATAGTCCTCTTCAACCACTTCTTTATGGGAATTATTCCATCGAAGTCCCGAAGAAAAGTCTAGTTAAATTTGAAATTGTAGATGGTTTCTTTGGACTTAGAAAAAGCTTGCTTTTATATGTTAAAACTCCACAGGGGGTTGCAAAATATAAGCCAGTGAGTTTGAGTACATTAACTAAAAAGGAAATAGAACAATTAGTCTATAACCTTGAAAATATAGTAGCTGCATAGAATTTTTGAACATAATAAAATATCTTCAGCCCAAACAAATTAACCCGGAATTATATATATTATGTGTTCAGATAATATAATTAAAAAAATCGCATTATCCTTTATACCGGGAGCCGGCCCAACTGTTATCAGAAGATTAGTTTCTTATTGCGGAGGGATTGATGAAGTATTTGAAAGTAGTTACGAGAAATTTACAAAAGTTCAAGGCATAGGTCAACATCTTGCAAAGAAAATCATAGCAGGCAGAAACGATGCCATCGAAAGAGCTAAACAAGAATATGAATACATTATCAATAACGACATAGAATTTATTTCCTGTTTCGACAAAGCTTACCCTAACCGGTTGAAACAATGCGACGATGCACCTACTGTTTTATATTATAGAGGTGCACCTGCTTTTAATACGCAAAAAATATTGGCAGTAGTAGGTACACGCAAACCTACTCGCTATTCTGTTGATATGTGTGTAAGTATTATGTCTGAGTTAATTAAAAGACACAAAAATATTGTTGTAGTAAGTGGTCTTGCATATGGAGTTGATGCATGTTCTCATAAAGAGGCTCTTAAAAATAGTATTCCAACTTGGGCCGTTTTGGGGCATGGATTAGATTTAATCTATCCCAAAAAACACACTTCAATGGCAAATCAAATTATTGAGCAAAATGGAGCTGTAATTACAGAGTTTCAACATAAATGCTACATAGATCCGTCAAATTTTGTAAAGCGAAACAGAATAATAGCAGGTTTAGCCGATGCTGTACTAATTATTGATTCTGGCAGAAAAGGAGGGTCTATGATTACTGCCGATCTTGCCAATCAATATAATCGAGATGTGTTTGCAGTTCCGGGATTAGTAAACCGTAAAGGAGGAAATGGTTGTAATCTTTTAATTAAATCGCATAGAGCCAATCTTGTTGAATCTTATAAGGATATAGAATATATCACAGGTTGGGATGCAGATGCACTCACAAAAAGTAATGCAGAACCCAAAATGAGTATTCCTGAAAATTTAAGCGACAACGAAATTGCTGTTATCGAAATTCTTAAAGAAGAGCAATATGTAGATTTAGATTATCTTACAAAAAACTCAGGATTGAATACAAGTGCGGTAAGTTTGGTACTGCTCGAACTTGAGTTTAAAAACATTGTGCGTTCATTACCGGGTAAAATATTCAGTTTAATTAAGAATTAAAGTGTGATTTTAGTCATGTTCTGCTATATAACATTTTTGATGTGAGTATAAGTACTTGAAGCATAGCGTGTAAGGTTTTTTTGTAGATGTGTGTCAATTGTCAGTAAAATTCCGTTTATTAATTAAAAGAATGTAATATTGTAAACATAAAGTGTATTATTTTTTAACTATTAATATTTTTTTAAAACATGGAAGCAAACGTAAAAAGTTTTATGGACAGGGTTAAAGCCCAAAACCCGGGAGAACAGGAATTTCTTCAAGCTGTACAGGAAGTAGCCGAAAAGCTTATCCCATTTATCGAAGAACACCCAAAATATAAAGAAGCAAAGATTTTGGAACGTATGGTTGAGCCTGAGCGTGTAATAATATTTAGAGTACCTTGGCTAGATGACGATGGCGAAGTTCAGGTAAATAGAGGATTTAGAGTAGAGTTTAACTCTGCCATTGGACCTTATAAAGGTGGTTTAAGATTTCACCCAAGTGTTACTCTTTCTAGCTTAAAATTCTTAGGTTTCGAGCAAGTTTTGAAAAACTCACTTACAACATTGCCAATGGGTGGTGGTAAAGGTGGTTCAGATTTTAACCCAAAAGGAAAATCTGATAACGAAATTATGCGTTTCTGTCAGAGTTTTATGACAGAACTTTTCCGTCATATTGGACCAAATACTGACGTACCTGCCGGCGATATTGGTGTAGGTGGTCGCGAAATTGGATTTATGTTCGGACAATACAAACGTTTAAAAAATGAATTTACAGGTGTATTTACCGGTAAAGGTAGAGAATGGGGTGGTTCATTAGCTCGCCCTGAAGCTACAGGTTTTGGTGGTGTTTACTTTGGTAAAGCTATGCTTGAAGTACTTGGCGAAAATTATCAAGGTAAAACTGTTGCTGTTTCAGGTTTTGGTAATGTTTCTTGGGGTGTGTGTATGAAAGCAAGCGAATTAGGAGCTAAAGTTGTTACTCTTTCTGGTCCTGATGGTTATATTTACGATCCTGATGGTGTAAATTCAGAAGAAAAATTTAACTATATGCGTGAATTGCGTGCTTCAAATCAAGATATCGTAGCTCCATATGCAGAGCGATTCCCGAATGCAACTTTCTATCCAGGCAAAAAACCTTGGGAACAAAAAGTTGATTTCGCATTTCCTTCAGCTATACAAAACGAACTTAATGGCGATGATGCTGAGGCTTTAATTAAAAACGGTTGTAAAATGGTAGTTGAAGTTTCTAATATGGGATGTACTCCAGAAGCAGTTGAAGCTTTAGATAAAGCAAAAGTTCCTTTCGCTCCAGGAAAAGCCGCTAATGCAGGTGGTGTTGCTGTTTCAGGCCTTGAAATGTCTCAAAACTCTATGAGATATAACTGGACATTTGAAGAAGTGGATGAAAAATTAAAACAAATCATGGCTGGTATTCACGAAACTTGTTTAAAATACGGTAAAGAAGCCGATGGACATATCGACTATGTGAAAGGTGCTAATATTGGCGGTTTTGTTAAAGTTGCTGATGCAATGCTGGCTCAAGGCATTGTTTAGTTTGTTTTCATAATTATGTAAATTTAAGGCTTCGTTTATTACAACGAAGCCTTATTTTTATAATAAATAATTTTAATATGTTTATTGCATGATTGATACACATAGCCACATTTACCTTGAGCAATTCCATAATGATTTTAACGAAGTTATAAATCGGGCAAAAGAAGTAGGAATTACTAAAATATTATTACCCAATATCGACATAGATAGTATTTCTGATATGCTAAAAACCGTCGATAGATATCCCGATTTATTATTGCCAATGATTGGGATACATCCAAGCTCTGTAAAAGCGAATTTCGCAGAGGATATTAAAACTATAGAAAAAGAAATTATAACAGGGAAATATATAGCTGTTGGAGAAATAGGAATAGACTTATATTGGGATAAAACATTTGTCAAAGAGCAGATATCAGCTTTTCATTATCAAATTGAATTAGCAATTCAACATAATTTACCTATTGTTATTCATATGCGAGATTCGTATGAAACAATTAAAAACGAATTAGGTATTTATTCTAATAAAGAACTAAAGGGAGTTTTTCATTGTTTTACCGGAAATTATGAACAAGCCGAATGGATTATTAATAAGGGGTTTTATTTGGGAATAGGTGGAGTGTTAACATTCAAGAATTCTGATTTGACAAAACAATTAGTTAATATTCCATTAGACAAGCTATTACTTGAAACCGATGCACCTTATTTGGCTCCGGTACCGTTTAGAGGGAAAAGAAATGAACCTTCATATATAAAATATGTAGCTGAGAGGCTTGCAATTTCATACAATATTGAAATCAATAAGCTCATAAGCATTACAAATGATAATGCAAAAGAGTTGTTCAACATATAGAAAAAAATGTGGTTAATAAATAATTTAAAAATGTTTAATAAAATAATAACGCTTGTAATACAGTAGATTACTAAATGACTCCGTTAAATTTTGATAATTTTAATAAATAGATATTTTGTTAGGTTCTTATTTTTTTATTATTTTGCGGGGCATTTGAGAGAGTGAGTTTAGGGAGAGATGGCCGAGTGGTCGAAGGCGCACGCCTGGAAAGTGTGTATACCTCACAAGGGTATCGTGGGTTCGAATCCCACTCTCTCCGCAGTTATTTGAAAACTAAATTTGATAAATAAATAAAAAGTTAAATTAAATCTTCTTAAGAAATGAAAAAGCTAATAGCATTATTAACCGTAGCCGGAATTTTGATGTTTTTTGTTACATCTAGTATTATGGCTCAGGACGAAACAGAACAAATTGCTGACGAGCAAACAGAACAAGTTAGTGACGAAGCTGTTGAAGCAAATGACACAGCAGAACCTGCTGTAGATGAAGCTGTAGAAACCGATGAGGAAGAAGGAGCAACTCAAGAGAAAACTCCTATGCACCAGCAGTTAAAGATAAAATTTATCGAAGGTGGTCCTACATTTATGGGATTTGTGTTAGTAGCACTTATTCTTGGTTTAGCACTTGCTTTCGAGAGAATTATTTATTTAAACCTAGCATCAGCTAATACTAAAAAGCTTTTAGAGAAAGTTGAGAGTGCTATTAACGAAGGTGGTGTTGAGGCAGCTAAAGAAGTATGCAGAAATACTCGTGGTCCGGTGGCAAGTATTTTTTATCAAGGGCTTAGCCGTTATAATTCAGGTATTGATGTTGTAGAAAAATCTGTTGTGTCTTATGGAAGTGTTCAAATGGGACTTCTCGAAAAAGGATTAACATGGATTGCTCTATTTATCGCTATTGCACCTATGTTAGGATTTATGGGTACTGTTATTGGTATGATTGCAGCTTTCGACGCTATTGAAGCAGCTGGTGATATTAACCCTTCGCTTGTGGCTGGAGGTATTAAAGTTGCTCTTATTACAACCGTATCCGGTCTTATTGTTGCAATGATTTTGCAAGTTTTCTATAATTATATAGTATCTAAAATTGATGCTATAGTGAATGATATGGAAGACGCTTCAATCTCGTTAATTGACATTTTAGTTGAATATCAGCATAAAAACGCATAATCATGTTGGAAAAAATAGTTAAATATATAGGATATGCAGTCCTAATCCTTGCCGCAGTTATGAGTATTGCTTACTTTGTTGGCAATAGTCAGGCTCCTGGATTAGAACAGCAAGCCGAAGAGGCTAATAATCTCGACTCAATTCAAAAGCAAGAAGCTGTTGCCGAAATCGCTGATAATTGGAACGCCGGTGTCTTAAATGTCGCAATTATTATCTTAGTTGTGAGCGGCGGATTAATAGTGATTTTTGCAATTGGTAAATTTATTGAAACACTTATTTCAGAACCTAAAAAAGCTATTAAAAGTATCGTGTCTATCGGTGTAATCGCAATTGTAGTTGTGCTTGCATATATACTCGCATCAGATGCAATACCAAATTTTATGGGAGCCGAAAAGTTTAATGTTACCCCTAGTATGTCTAAATGGGTTGATACAGGATTATGGGTAACCTATCTTTTCTTCGCTTTTGCTTTTGTTGGGATTGTTTATACCGAAGTTTCCAAAATTTGGAGATAATGAAAATTGGTAATTATTAATATTAAAAAATACTATTATGCCCAGAAGAGAAACACCGGAAATTAATGGCGGTTCAATGGCTGACATCGCTTTTCTACTGCTCATTTTCTTCCTTGTTACTACTACTATGGATGTTGATACCGGTATTTTAAGACAGCTACCTCCTATTCCTGATGTGCAGCAAGAAAAAACTGATATAGACATTAAAGAACGTAATATCTTTGTCGTACTAATTAATGCACAAGATAAATTATTAGTCGAAAATCGGTTTATGAAGGTTGAAGATTTAAGAGAAGCTACTAAAGAATTTATTCGTAACGAATTAAATAAAGAAACGCTTCCAGAAAAAGAACCTAAATTTATCGAAGAACTTAATAAAGAAATAATGGTGCCTAAAGGTGTTATTTCATTACAAAACGATAGAGGTACAAGCTACGGTATATACATAGAAGTACAAAACGAACTGGTTGCTGCTTATAATGAGATTAGAAACGAAGCCGCTTTCGAGTATTTCGGTAAAAGAAGTTTTGAAGATCTTACCGAAAACCAACAAGAGGCGATTAAAAAGATTTATCCTCAGAGAATCTCAGAAGCTGAACCTAAAAATATAGGAGACCGTTAATATGGCAAAGTTCAATAGAGCTAAAAAGAAAGGAGCCCCCGGAATTTCAACTGCATCTTTACCTGATATCGTTTTCATGCTACTGTTCTTCTTTATGATTTCCACAGTTATGCGTGAAGTGGAGCTAAAAGTGCAGGTGTCTGCCGGAGACCTCCCTAAAGCAACTGAAATAAAAAAGTTGGAAAAAAAATCACTTGTTAGTTATATCTATGTCGGCAAACCTAGAAGACAATACCAATCTCTTTATGGTACAGAACCTAGAATACAGCTAAATGCTTCATTCGCTACTGTTACTGATATTAGAGATTATATTATCTCAGAAAGGGAACAAAGAGACGAAGCCGAAATCCCTTTTATGACCACTTCGCTTAAAGTTCATCAAGAAACCAGAATGGGTATTGTTACTGATATTAAACAGGAACTTAGAAAAGCAAGTGCTCTTAAAATTAATTATTCTGCTCGGAAAATGGATTAATTGATTATTTAATATTTAAAAAAAAGCTGCTCTTTGTATTCTTGAGCAGCTTTTTTTGTTTTTGAAACGATATATTTGTAACTTTATAATCAATTTGTTAGTAAACCATTTTTGAATTATTACGTCTTGTAAATAAATTGTTAATCGTATGAAAAATAATTATCTAATAATAACAGTTCTGATAATGAGCATTAGTTCAGTTATTTATGCACAAACAGAATCTTCT
>Ga0334901_1000877_pt1 | contig 36646 bp, 26 predicted proteins | sample GraSluR3_MG_3_FD_207216 | JGI IMG/M metagenome (GOLD analysis project Ga0334901, IMG submission 207216) | Sludge microbial communities from methane-producing bioreactor in Wageningen University, Netherlands - Granular Sludge_15_08-R3 | ecosystem: Engineered > Bioreactor > Anaerobic >...
TGGTCGATCGTGGTCTTTTTCGCGCTGCCGCTGGTGTTCACGCTGTTTTTCGGGCGGACCTTTTGCGCGGCGGTATGCCCGTTGGGGGCGGTGCAGGAGTTGGTCGCCGTTCGGCCGGTCAAGGTGCCCGCCTGGCTCGAGCACGCCTTGGGCCTGTTGGCCTACGTGTACCTGGGGCTGGCGATCCTCTACGCGGCGACGAGCACGGCGTTCGTCATCTGCGAGTACGATCCGTTCGTGGGGTTTTTCCGTCTTGGGGCGAACGCGAACATGATGGTGCTGGGGCTGTGTTTCCTGGTGATCGGCGTGTTCGTGGGGCGGCCCTACTGCCGGTACTTGTGCCCCTACGGCGTGGTGCTGCGATGGCTCTCGCGCCTGTCGAAGTGGCACGTGAGGATCCCGCCCGAGGAGTGCATCCAGTGCCGATTGTGCGAGGATGCCTGCCCCTACGGCGCGATTCGCGCGCCCACGGTCGATCAGCCGGCCGCCGAGCGGGCCCGAGGACGGCGCCGCCTGGCCGGGCTGTTGCTGCTGCTGCCCGTGCTCGTCGTGCTGGGCGCGTGGCTGGGCAGGCACCTGGGCGCCCCGCTCTCGCGGCTGAATCCCACGGTCAGTCTCGCCGAGCGCGTGTGGCTCGAGGAGAACGACCGCGTCGAGGGGACGGTCGACCAGAGCGACGCCTTCCGCCAGACCGGCCAGTCGATCGAGTCGCTCTACGCCGAGGCCGGCGCCCTGCGCGCCACCTTTGCCGTGGGCGGAGGCTGGCTGGGAGCCTGGGTGGGGCTGGTGATCGGCTTCAAGCTGATCCACCTGACGATCCGCCGCCGCCGCATCGACTATCAACCCGACCGGGGAAGCTGCGTCTCGTGCGCGCGGTGCTTCTGGTATTGCCCCGGAGAGCAGGTCCGGCTCGGATTGATCGAAGATGTCGCCGCCGTGACCAAGCCGTCGTGAACTCCAACCCTGCCGCGGAGATGCCATGACCTCGACGACCCTTTCTCCCCGCGAATCGGGCGCGATGAAATCGACCTGGACCGACGTGGGATACCTGATCGCCGCGCGCAGCGCGATCGTGGCCGCCATCTTCTCGGCGGCGGTTGCCCTGTTGCTGCTGGTCGACTTCACGCGGCGCAAGGCCGACGATCCCTTGGAGGCCCCCGAGTACCTGGCCTTACGTGCCCGCCTGGCCGAATCGCCCGACCGCGAGGCGCTCCGCGAGCAGGTTCGCATGCTCGACCTGGAGTTGCGCCACGAGTACTTTCGCCAGCGCCGGTTCACGGCGGCCGGCGCGTGGCTGTTGCTGGGCGGCGTGGTCGTGGCGCTCGTGGCGGGCAAGTCGGCTGCCGTGCTCCGCCGCAAGTTGCCCATGCCCGAGCCCGCGACCGGCCCCCACGACCGCGAGACGCCGGCGAACCGCGCGGCCCGATGGTCGGTTGCCGTGCTGGGCGCGGTTCTCGTGGTCGCGGCCGTGGCCCTGGCCCGCCGCGACGAGGTCGAATTGGCCTCGGCTCCGCCCCCCGAGCCCGGCGCGGCGGCGGCCCGAGCCGATCAGCCGGGCGAAAAAGCCCCCGAGGCGGGTGCGTCCGACGAGGAGGTCGCCAAGTATTGGCCCCGTTTTCGCGGGCCGGAGGGCTCCGGCGTGTCGGCCTACGACCACGTTCCCACCGCGTGGGACGGCGACTCGGGCGAAGGCGTGCTGTGGAAGACCCCCGTCCCCCTGCCCGGCGTCAACTCGCCCGTGGTCTGGGACGATCGCGTGTTCCTCTCCGGGGCCGACGAGATGCGCCGCCAGGTCTACTGTTTCGATGCCGACAGCGGAAAGCTCCTCTGGGAACAAGACGTGCCCACGAAAACGCTCGAACGACCCGATCCCCGGACGATCAACGAGCAGACGGGCTATGCCGCCCCGACCACGGCCACCGACGGCCGGCGGGTCGTCGCCTGGTTCGCCAACGGCGACGTGGCCGCCTTCGATTTCTCGGGCAAGCTGCTCTGGGCCCGCAGCCTCGGCATCCCCGAGAATCATTACGGCCATTCCATCTCGCCGATCATCCATCGCAACCTCGTCCTGCTTCAGTTCGACCAGGGAACCCGCGCCCGCGACGAAAAGTCGAAGCTCCTGGCGCTCGATGCGGCCACGGGCGAGACGGTCTACGAGGTGCCCCGGGCCAGCGCGGTCTCGTGGGCGAGCCCCATCGTGATCGAGCACGAGGGACGAGCCCAGTTCATCGCTTGCGGCGACCCCACGTTGATCGCCCACGATCCGGCCGACGGGTCGGTGATCTGGCGGGCCGACGTCCTCGGCGGCGAGATCGGCCCCTCGCCGGTCTTTCGCGACGGCGTCGTCTACGTCGCCTGCGAATACTCCGAGGGCACCGCCCTGCGCGTCGACGGCGAGGGCGACGTGACCGACTCGCACGTGGTCTGGACCGCGCTGGACGGCCTGCCCGACACGTCGAGCCCCCTGGCCACCCCCGACCACGTGTTTCTGGTGGCCAGTTGGGGCACGTTGACCTGCCTCGACCGCCAGAGCGGCGAGTTGCTCTGGGAGGCCGACTTCGACTCGAGCTTCACCTCGTCGCCGGGGTGGGCCGGCGGAAGAGTCTACCTCTTCGGCGACGAAGGCAAGTGTTGGATCATCGAGCCGGGCGAGGAAGAAGGCAACGTGGTCGCCGAAAACGACTTGGGTGAAGAGTGTTTCACCTGCCCGGCGTTCCAGGACGGGCGCATTTACATCCGCGGCCGGCAGCACCTGTTTTGCCTGGGAGAGAAGTAGCGGAGTATGATTCCTACACGCGCCGGACTTTCCATGAGCACCGACCTCGATCTCACGTTCGTCGACCAGGCCGTCCAGAGGTTGGGACGCGGCCCCGAGAACGTGATCGCCATCCTCCAGGCGATCCAGGAGCACTATCGCTACCTGCCGCGCGAGGCCCTCGAGCGGGTTTGCAGCCAGAGCGAGATCACCCCGGCCGCGATCACGGGCGTCTCGACGTTCTACACGCAGTTCCGCCACCGCCCCGTCGGACGGCACGTCATCCACGTCTGCCACGGCACGGCCTGCCACGTCAAGGGCGCCGGCCTGATCCAGGACGCCCTCGAAAACCGCCTCGGCCTGGCCGACGGCGACGACACCGACGCCGACGGCCTGTTCACGGTCCAGAAGGTCGCTTGCCTGGGCTGCTGCACCCTGGCCCCGGTCATCCAGATCGACGACGTGACCTACGGCCGGCTCACCCCCTCGATGGTGCCCGAGGTGCTGTCCGACTTCCTCGAGAAGTCGAAGAACGGCGCGCCGAAGGCGCCGCCCGCTCCGACGCCCCCGCGCGGCGACGTGGGCGAGATCCGCATCGGCCTCGGATCGTGCTGCGTGGCCCAGGGCAGCGGACTGGTGCACGAGGCGATTCGCGAGGTGCTCGCCGAGACCGGTGCCCCGGCCGTGGTCAAGCGGGTCGGCTGCGTGGGGATGTGCCACCAGACGCCCCTGGTCGAGATCGTTCCGCCCGGCGGCACCTCGCACCTGTTCGCCAAGATGAACGCCGAGGACGTCGGCGCGGTGGTGCTCGACCATTTCCAGCCCAAGGGCATGGCCCGGCGGATCGGGCGCAAGGTCGCGCGGTGGCTCGACCGGCTGCTGACCGACGAGGTGGGCGACCGACCCGCCCGGCACGCGATCGACGTTCGCGACGGCCCGGTGTGCGCCTTCCTGGGCAGGCAGCGGCATCTGGCCACCGAGTATTGCGGCCAGATCGATCCGGTCGACCTCGACGAATACCTGCGCCACGGCGGCTTCGAGGCCCTCAAGCGATGCGCCCACGAGCCGTCGCCCGAGCAGATCGTGGCCGAGGTGCAGGCCAGCGGTCTGCGGGGCCGGGGCGGCGCGGGGTTTCCGACGGGCATGAAGTGGTCGAAGGTGCGGGCGGCCGCCGGCGACCGGAAGTACATCATCTGCAACGGCGACGAGGGCGACCCCGGGGCCTTCATGGACCGGATGCTTCTCGAGTCGTTTCCCTACCGCATCATCGAAGGCATGGCGATCGCGGCCCGGGCCGTCGGCGCCCACGAGGGATTCTTCTACATCCGGGCCGAATATCCCCTGGCCGTCCGCCGCATTCGCGACGCCCTCGCCCAGTGCGTCGAGCGGGGGCTGCTGGGCGACTCGGTGATGGGAAGCGGCTTCCGCCTGCACCTGGCCATCAAGGAGGGAGCCGGGGCGTTCGTCTGCGGCGAAGAGACCGCCCTGCTGAACTCGATCGAGGGTCAGCGGGGAATGCCGCGACTGCGCCCACCCTATCCCGCCGAGAACGGGCTCTGGGCCAGGCCGACCCTGGTCAACAACGTCGAGACCTACGCCCTGGTCCCGTGGATCCTCCGCCACGGCGCCGCGGCCTTCGCCGCACTCGGCACGGATAAGAGCAAGGGAACCAAGGTCTTCGCCCTGGCGGGCAAGGTCGCGCGCGGCGGGCTCATCGAGGTGCCCATGGGCATCACCCTCCGCCAGATCGTCGAGGAGATCGGCGGCGGCGTGGCCGGCGCAAAGCGATTCAAGGCCGTCCAGGTCGGTGGACCCTCGGGCGGCTGCGTGCCGGCCGAACTGGCCGACACGCCCGTCGACTACGAGGCCCTGGCCGACGTGGGGGCCATTATGGGGTCGGGCGGGCTCGTCGTGCTCGACGATTCCGACTGCATGGTCGACATCGCCCGCTACTTCCTCCGCTTCACCCAGGATCAGTCGTGCGGCAAGTGCACCTTCTGCCGCGTGGGCACCCGGCGCATGCTCGACATCATGGATCGCATCTGCGCGGGCCGGGGCAAGGCCGGCGACCTCGAGGAACTCGAGGAACTCGCCGGCATGGTCAGCGCGGCGAGCATCTGCGGGCTGGGCAAGACGGCGCCCAACCCGGTGCTCTCGACGCTCCGCTATTTCCGCGACGAATACGAGGCCCACCTCGAGGGTCGCTGCCCCGCCGGCAAGTGCCAGGACCTGATCGCCTACAAGATCACCGATCAGTGCATCGGCTGCACGCTCTGCGCCCAGCACTGCCCGGCCGACGCCATCCCCATGACTCCCTACCGGCGCCACACGATCGACGACGAAGCCTGCACCCGCTGCGACACCTGCCGCGACGTCTGCCCCACCGGCGCCGTGATCGTCGAATAAACCAACGCATCGCGATCTTCAATCTCCAATCTTCCTTCTTCAATCTTCCTTCCTCCATCCCCCGCTTCCCATGCCCAAGCTCACCATTGACGGCCGCCCCGTCGAACTCCCACCCGGCGCCACGATCCTCGACGCCGCCAGAAAGCTCGACATCGACGTGCCCACGCTCTGTTACCTCGAGGGATACAAGCCCTCGACGTCGTGCCTGGTGTGCATGGTGAAGGTGCGCAACACGGGGCGGCTCGTGCCTTCCTGCGCGACTCTGGCGGTCGACGGCATGGAGATCGAGAGCGAGACGGATGAGGTGTACCAAGTCCGCAAGACGGCCCTGGAGCTGCTTCTGAGCGATCACGTGGGCGACTGCCTGGCCCCGTGCCACTTTCTGTGCCCCGCCCACATGGACATCCCGCTGATGCTCCGCCAGATCGGCGAGGAGAACCTGCGCGACGCGATCGTCACGGTGAAACGCGACATCGCCCTTCCCGCGGTGCTTGGCCGAGTTTGCCCCAAGCCGTGCGAGAAGGGCTGCCGCCGGGGCGGGGCCGACGGGCCCGTGGCCGTATGCCAACTGAAACGCTATGTGGCCGACGTCGACCTGGCCTCCGACGAACCCTACGTGCCCGAATGCCAGCCGTCGAGCGGCAAGTGCGTCGCCGTGGTCGGGGCCGGCCCCACCGGCCTGGCCGCCGCGTTCCACCTCGCCCGCCAGGGCCACGCCGTCGCGCTGCTCGACGAAAACGCCGAGCCCGGCGGACGCCTGCGAAGCCAGATCGGCGAGGGCCCCGACCAGGTGCCCGAACGGGTTCTGCGCGGCGAGATCGACCTCATTTTGGCCCTGGGCATCGAATTCCGCTCGGGCACCGCCCTGGGCGCCCACGTTTCGCTGGACGACCTGCGCAACGAGTTCGACGCCGTGCTGATCGCCTGCGGAGCGGTCGACAAGGATCGGGTCGAGCGTTGGGGCCTCAAGGCGGCGCCGCGCGGCATCGCGGTCGAAAAGAAGACGTTCCGCACCCATCGCGACGGCGTGTTCGCCGCGGGAAACGCCATCCGCACCAAGGGACTGGTCGTGCGGAGCGTGGCCGACGGAAAAGAGGCCGCCGCGGCCATCGACCAGTATCTCGCCGGCGAACCGGTCACGGGCCCGCCCGAGCTGTTCTCGGTGCGCATGGGCCGCGTCTCCGGCGACGAGCTGGCCGAGTTTCTGGCCGGGGCGGGCCGGGCCCCGCGCGAAGACCCCGCCGCCGGCCAAGCCTTCTCCCTCGAACGGGCCGTCGAGCAGGCCGCCCGCTGCCTGCACTGCGACTGCCGCGGACTGGCCGCTTGCCGCCTCAAACGCTACGCGGCCCAGTACGGCGCCGATCCCAACCGGTTCCGGGGCCAACGCGCGGCCTTCGAGCAGTTGGCCCAACACTCCCTGGTGATCTACGAACCGGGCAAGTGCATCAACTGCGGCTTGTGCATCGAGATCGCCGCGCGGGCCCAAGAGCCGTTGGGATTGACCTTCGTGGGCCGCGGTTTCGACGTGCGCGTGGGCGTTCCCTTCGACCGCTCGATGGAAGAGGCCCTCAGCAAGGTCGCCGCCGAGTGCATCGCCGCCTGCCCCACCGCCGCCCTGTCGGCCAGAACCGAGCGCGAGGCGTCGGAACTGCCCATCCTGGGTCAACGATGATTTGCCAAGCGTCGGGCGGGTCGGATAGAATGATCGGTAGTTCGTCCTTCTCTTGGCTCGGAGGTTCCTTGCGATGGTTTGCGAGCTTCCGTTCGACGTCCGAGAACAAATCCGGCAACTCATGGCCACGGGCCGTTACGCCACGGAGGCCGACGTGCTGCGCGACGCCTTGGCGGCGCTCCGACGCCGCAACACGGAACTGGCCGCGCCGGACAGCGACCGCCTGGCCGCCCCCCGGGTGCGCCCGTTCGGCGAGGCCGACGCGGCCATTCGCAAGCTCTTCGGTTTCGCGCCCTACCTCGAAAGCCGTCACGGAAAGGGCCCCTCCGGCAATTGACCTCGCCGGTCGCGGGTGTCATAACCGTAGTCGTGCGGGGTGGAGCAACGCACGATCCCGCGGCGAGGCAAGCGTCGGGCGCCGCCCAGGAACACGAACCCGGGCGTGCTGATGGGGTTCGACGTCGTCGAGGAGGCGTGACGATCGGCGTGCCGCGTCGACGCCGGATCGACCAGGGAGAACCGGGGAGATTGTTCCACTCAGGCCGGCCGGGACCCTGCTCGGCCGGCTCGTTTTCGACGTCAACCGCAAGGATGTTCATCATGGCACTGGCCCCACGCAAACGGCAGAAGAAGCTCGAACGGCGCAAGGCCAAGCAAAAGGAAAAGCAGAGGGCACTTGCCGAGCGAAATCCGCGCGACCGGGCCGCTCGCATCAAGCGATCGGCGACCGCGCCCATCCTGCACTGCTGCACGACGGACGCGCTGTGGGAGCAAGGCGTCTCGAGCGTGTTGGTGAGCCGCGAACTGAAGAGCGGCAACGTGGCGTTCGCCATGTTTCTGGTGGATATGTACTGCCTCGGCGTCAAGGACGCGTTCTTCGACGTCGTGCCGCGAGCCGTCTACGAAAAGCGGATCTACGGCAAGCTGCCGGGCAAGTACGAGATGGTCGATCTCGAGCCCGAAACGGCGAGGAAACTGGTCGAAGGCGCCGTCGAGTACGCCGGCCGGCTGGGCCTCGCGCCCCATCGCGACTATCCGAAGGCCCGGCTCATCTTCGGCGACGTCGACGCGGGGGCATGCACCGAGAAGTTCGTCTACGGCAAGGACGGCAAGCCGCTGTTCATTTCCGGTCCGCACGACAGCCCAAGCCGCTGCCACGCCATCATAACGACGCTCAGCGAACGGTGCGGTGAGGACGGCTTCGAGTACATCGTTTCGCTGTCGGCCTTGGGCGGGCCGGACCTCGACGAAATCGATCCGCTCGAGGACGCTTCGGATCAGGTTACCTGAACCCTGAAGTCTCGGTTCGCAGCTTCTGCGCGCGTGTTGTGGGGCACGTTTCCAACGTGCCTTTGGGTTGTGGGCGCGTTGAAAGCGTGCCCCACCTCCGGGTTTCAGGCTGCCGGATCGGGTGGCACGCCCGAGGTAGGAAGGGCGTGGTGGGACCCGGAACCCGCGCCCGTCGCTGCGCCCAGGAAGCCACCCCCCATCCGGGGTGTTTTTTGCTGTTCGCTGACTACTTGACGTAGCCCGAAATGAAGTCGACCGCGTCGCCCACGGTTTTCACGTTGAGGGCGGCGTCTTCGTCCATTTCGATGTCGAACTCGCCTTCGAAGGCGGCGACCAACTCGACCGACTGGGTGCTTTCGGCGCCGAGGTCGAAGACGAAGTGGCTTTCGGGCTCGATCATGTCGTCGTCGACATCCAGGACGCGGCAGATGACTTGGCGCACTCGTTTCTCGATTTCGTCCCTGGTCATGATGATTCCTCCTTCAATCGGATTCGCACATCGGCGACGGCGTGACCCATGGCGCCGGGGCCGACGATCAAGGGATTGACGTCCAACTCGACAACACGCTCGAAATCGGTAACGAACTGCCCCAGACGGACCAACGAGGTCTTAATGGCTTCGAGATCGGCCGGCTCGCTGCCGCGATGTCCCTCGAGCAGGCGGGACGCCTTGACCCGGCCGATCATTCGGGCCGCGCCGGTGCGGCCGATGGGGGCCAGCGCGAAGGTGACGTCGCCGAACAACTCGACATGGATGCCGCCCAGACCGAACATCAGCACCGGCCCGAAGGCGGGGTCGCGTTTGGCTCCGACGATCACTTCATGCCCCGGGGGGATCATCGAGCGAACCAGCACGCCGCGGACTTCGGCCTCGGGCACGGCCCGGGCCACATCGGCCAGGAGCCGGTCGTACGCTTTTCGGACGTCGTCGGCGCAGGCAAGGTTCAGGGCCAACGCCTTGGCCTCCGACTTGTGCACGATTTGGGGGCTGACCGCGCGCAGCACCACGGGGTAGCCGATTTCGTCGGCAAACGCCACGGCTTGATCGGCGGTTTGGCAGAGCCGGCGGGGGGGCACGGGCAGGCCGTAGGCCGCCAGGGCATCCAGGGCCAGGTCTTCGGGCAGGTAACCGGCACGGGCCTGTTCGAGGATGGCGGCGGCGGGTTGGCGGTCTTCGACGGGCCGCTCGGGTTGGTCGAGCTTGCCGGCCCGCCATTGGCGGATCCAGCTCACGTCGGCCATGGCCCGGCAGGCCCATTCGGGCAGGATGTAGTGGGGGATATGATCCTTTTGCAGGCGATGGATGCCCGAGGCGACATCGGCGGCGCCCATGAATGCGCAAGCGATCGGCTTGACGGCCTTCTGGTGGATCTGGCAGACCCCCTCGGCGATGGCATCGATATCGGTCATCGACTGGGGGGTGAGGATCACCAGCATCTGGTCGACGTTGGGGTCGGCCAGCACGCTTTCCATGGCCGCCATGTAGCGGTCGGCCCGGGCATCGCCGATCACGTCGACCGGGTTTTTCGTGTTGGCCGTGGCCGGAAGGGTCTTCTTGAGTTCGGCAATGGTCGACTCGGCCAGGCGCGGGACGGCAAGGCCCTCGCGAATCGCCGCGTCGGTGGCCATGACGCCGGGCCCTCCCGCGTTGGTCACGATGGCCAGCCGGTCGCCCGCGGGCATGGGCTGGTAGGCGTACATAACGGCCGAGTTGAACAGTTCCTCGAGGCTGTCGACGCGGACGATGCCAGCCTCGCGGAACACGGCGTCGCAGACGGCGTCTTCGCCGGCCAGGGATCCCGTGTGGCTGGCCGCCGCATCGGCCCCTTGGGGAGTGCGCCCCGACTTGATGGCCAGGATGGGCTTGGCGTTCTTGCCGCGGGTCACCCGCTGGGCCACCTCGAGCAGACGCCGGCCGTCGCGAAGCTCCTCGAGGTAGAGCAGGATGACGTCGGTTTGGTCGTCGTCGTGAAGGTATTCGATGAGTTCGAATTCGGTGACGCCCGCCTTGTTGCCAAAGCTAATAAACTTCGAGAAGCCGATTTCCTTCTCCCGGGCGTAGTCGAGCACGGCCGTGCAGAGGGCCCCCGACTGGCTAAGGAACGCGATCCGCCCGGCGTGGGGCATCTTGCGGGCGAACGAGGCATTCAGTTGGATGGACGGGTCGGTGTTGATCGCGCCCAGGCAATTAGGCCCGATCATGGCGATGCCGTAGTCGGCGCAGATTCGTTTGAGTTGCTCCTCCCGCTCGACGCCCGCTGGCCCGACCTCGCGGAAGCCGGCCGAAATCACGATGACCGACCGAATTCCCTTCTCGCCACATTGCCGCAGGGCCCGGTCGACGACTTCGGCGGGAAAGACGATGACGGCCAGGTCGACCGGCTCGTCGATGTCGACCACGTAACGGTAGGCGGGCAGGTCGCAGATCGTCCGCTTGCCCGGCGCGACCGGGTAGACTCGTCCCTGGTAGCCCGACGCGACGATATTGTGGAGGATATCGTACGGGACCGTACCCGGCGTGGCGGTCACGCCGACCACGGCGATGCCGTTCGGGCTGAAGATCCCGTCAAGAGATCGGGTTAAGACCGTGGTTTGTTCCTTTGCGGGGCCGTTGGTCATGGTGGCCATGGTGTCGTGTGCTTTCCTCCCTGGCTTGGCAGGTTGATGTGGCGGGCAAAACTCGACCCAGACGCGGCGGTTCCCGAAGGGGCGGCCCGCGGTTCGCCACGTCGAGGGGCCTGTGCCGCGGCAACGAAGCCGACCCCCGGATCGCGCAAGGCATTGTGGGCGGGAAACAACGAGAGTCAGCGCGAGGGCGGGTGAGGCGCGGGAAGGCGGGACGGCGGCACGATCCCAACGACCGGGGGAAGGCCGGGGCAAACCGCGAGGATGGAGAGCCTCTCACTCTGAGCTGCCGCATCGCCCACGCGCGCTTTCGTATCTGCTCGTCAAGCGGTCGAAGCCCGAAACGCCCGCGGGTCAGGAGACAGGTCCCGACCGACGTTACGACCGGCGCGGTCAACGGAAATCACGCGGATCCCAAGGCGCCCGCAGGGCCTCCGCCGCGCACGGAAGCCCCCGCAACGGGTCGTCCCGTGCCGCGATCCAACCGGTCTCGCCTACAACTTAACCGATTCGCCGCTAGAAAGAAAGACCCTATCCGAAGTATTTCTGGGAATTCTCTCCGCAACCGGAAGCCGGGCCGCTCGGCACGGCCATTTCCGGGGGTTTTTCGGGCAGAGCCGCTCGAGGCGGTCGGCCGACCGGCCTTTCCGGCGTCGACGACCGGCGCCTACGCGATGCGCATGGTCAGCCCGCCGTCGATCGTGAAGGTCTCGCCCGTGATGTAGTCGTTGCTGGCCAGCTCGGTGATCAGGTCGGCGACCTGCTCGGGCGTGCCCTCGCGATGCAGCGGGATGCGGTTGTCGAGGTTGTGCTGCTTCTGCTCCGGCGTCATCTTGTCGTGGAACCGCGTGCGGATGATGCCCGGCGCCACGCAGTTAACGCGGACGTTGTCGTCGGCGAACTCCCGGGCCAACGCCCGGGCAAACTGAGGAAGCGACCCCTTGACCACCTGGTACGTCAGATTCATCGGCACGCCCCGAAGCCCCGCCACGGACGAAATCAGGATGACCGACCCCTCCTTGCGCTTCTGCATCCACGGGATGGCGGCCCGGCAAAGATGGAAGATCGCGTGGACATGCACGTCGAATGCCTCGTACCACGCCTCGGGAGTCACCTCGAATAGCCCTCCCGGGATATTGCCACCCGCGCAGTGGATCAGCACGTCGACCGCTCCCAGACGCTCGACCACCTCGTCGACCGAGCGGGTCGCCTCTTGGGGGCGGGCCAGATCGGCCGTCACCATCAGGCAACTCCGGCCGCGGGCCTCGACGTTGGCCTTGGTCCAGGCCGCTTGCTCGTCGTCGTACCGGCCCACGATGGCGATTTCCGCGCCCCGGGCGGCCAGCGAAACGGCGGTCGCCGCGCCAATCCCCTTGGTTCCGCCCGTGATCAGGGCCACTTTGCGTTCCAGTTCCATCGCGCGACACCTCCGGCGTCAAGTCCTTCATGCTCATTCCTGCCTCAGCAGGATATGATACACTGGCCGGATACCGGCGACGAGGACCGCTCGAGCGGCAACGGCAGATGACGACCCTTCGACTATACCGAACCACGGGCGGCGCGGTGCTCGACGCCGACGGACGGTACCTGAAACTCGCCCGGGTCGAGTGGGATGCGATCTTCCGCCGCGACGACCCCGTCGGTTGGCTGGTCGATCGCCTCGGGCGGGTCGATCGCCTCGGGCGGGTCGCGCCGCTCGGCGCGGTCGCCGGGGAACCGTTGCCCCCGATCGGCAGCCAGGAGGTGTGGGCCGCCGGGGTGACCTACTATCGAAGCCGATCGGCCCGCATGGAAGAGTCGGGCCAGGCGGGCGACTTCTACGATCGGGTTTATTCGGCCCCCCGGCCTGAGTTGTTCTTCAAGGCCAGCCCGCACCGCGTGGCCGGCGACGGACAAGAGGTCCGCATCCGGCGCGACGCCCACTGGAACGTGCCCGAGCCCGAACTGGCGGTTTGCGTGTCGTCATCTGGCCGGATTTTCGGCTACACGATCGGCAACGACATGAGTTCGCGCGACCTCGAGGGCGAGAACCCGCTCTACCTGCCGCAGGCCAAGATCTACGATCGCTGCTGCGGCCTGGGGCCGTGCGTTCTGCTCCAGGACGCTCCGCTTTCGCCGTCGACGGAGATCGAAATGGAAATCGTCCGCGACGGAAGCACCGTGTTCGCGGGCTCGACGCCCCTCGAACGGATGAAGCGGACCCCCGAGGAATTGGTCGAATACCTGTTCCGCGACAACAGCTTCCCCAGCGGCTGTTTTTTGCTTACGGGGACGGGTATCGTTCCGCCGAGCCAATTCACGCTTCGGCCGGGAGACGCGATTCGCATCACGATCGAGCCGATTGGGACCCTGCACAACAAGGTCATGGCGCGTTGAATGACCGCGCGCGGTCGTGCGACCGGGCGTGGCGCGGGCATCGTGCCCGAAGGGTGCAGCCGAGAGGGGAGCACGCGACGGTTGTGCGCGCTCGTTCGACGAGCATCGCGACCGTCCCTTTCGTGCCCCGTGCCCTGCCCGGCTAGCTGCCTTGCTTGACGGCCCGGATCTTGGCCGACAGTCGCGACTTGACTCGCGCGGCGGCGTTGCGGTGGATTACGTTCTTGGCGCCGGCGCGATCGAGGCCCTTGGCGGCCCGGCGGAACTCGGTTTCGGCCCGCTCGAGATCGCCGTCGCGGATCGCGTCGCGGACCTTCCGACATTGGGTGCGAAGGGCGCGCTTGATTGAGCGATTCTGGGCGCGGCGGACCTGGTTCTGCCGCAATCGTTTCTTGGCGCTCTTGATATTCGGCATGACGTGAGTGTTTTCAACTCCAACTCGTTGGGTCGATGCGATCGGGTGTTCGGCGATGCCGACTGCCGCGGGCGGACAACGGGCGCCCCGCGCCTAGGCACCGGGGCCGGCTTCTTCCTCATCCTCGTCTTCGTCGCCATTCTCTCGCAGGCGGGTGATTTTGTCCAGGAGGGTCGAGACGTCGCGGTAGGCGAAGTCGAGCCCGGCGAGGGTGGCCAGATAGTTTTCGGCTCGGTCGTAGTTTTTCAGTCCGATCGCCAGTCGACCGGCAAGGTAGAGGACCAGCTTCTTGTTATCGGCATCGCGGTCGGGGATTTCCTGGATTGCCTCTTCGTAGTGACTCATTGCGAGGCGGTACTGCTTGATTCGCTGAAAACACTCCCCCAACCGGAGCAAGCACATGCCCTTGCGGCGGGGGTCGTTTCGGGCCTGCTGGTATTCGGCGATGGCTCCGCTATACTGCCCGGCCACGCGGTAGCGCTCGGCCAGATCGAACCGGAAGGCGAGGTTGTTCGGATAGCGTTTGACCCGGTTCTTGTGGATTTCGAGTTCTTTGGCGTTGACTTGCTGTTTGAGTTCCTCGGCCTTCTGGGCGTCCTGCTCGCTGCCGCTCTGTTTGGCTTGGCGTTGGGCTTTGGCGAGTCTCTGGCGCAGGCCGCGCATCTGGGCGTCTTCCCAGCGTTCGCGCACGTCCTCATCGCCTCCCGAGAGTTCGTAGGCCCGGGCGAGCACTTCCTCGGCCTTGTCGTAGCGCTCGCGGGTCAAGTGCAGTTCGGCCAGCTCCATGTGCTTCGAGACGTCGTCGGGGTGCTTGGCCAATTCCCTTTCGAGGCGCTGCTCGGGGGTGACCTCCGTACCGGCCGTCTTGACGGGCCCGACGCCCTTGAGCGACTCGCTCTGTCGATTGGGGTCTTCGTAGCCACCCTTGGCGATCGTCTTTTCGACGGCGAGGCTGGCGATCTGGCGGGCGGCCTCTTCATCACCCGGTTTCGCCTGCTCGACGCGATGCCAGCAGGAGATCGCCTGATCGAAGTGTCCCAATTCGCGAAGCGCGTTGGCGCAGAGGATGTTGACCTCGGGGTCCTTCGGGTTCGCCTCGAGGGCCATCTTGAGATAGGTCAGGCGAACCTCCTGGTTGCCCAGTTCTTTGGCGGCATCGGCCATGATCGACAGCGTGGCGACGTCCCAGGGATTGAGCTTCAACCCTTCCAGGCCGGCCTTGATCGCGCCGGCCCAGTCCTGCTGGGAGCATGCCTTCTTGGCCGCGCTGCGGCAGCGCCCGACCCGGAACATCGCCAGGTTGCTGCCCTTCTTGTTGTTGTCGTACTTCTTCTTGAGATTGCTGAAGAAACTTTGCAGGTAGATGAGGTTCCCCGGGTCTCCGGCCACGCATTGCGTGAACAATTCGGCGGCGTAGTCGTAGTTCTCCTGCGACATCTGCGTGTTCGCGTGCGCGAAGCACTGCTGCAACCGCTTCCTTTTTCCGGGCGAGAGGGATTGTCGACCCGCGCTGTCGCCTTGGGTAGCCTGTTCGGGTGCCATGGTGAACTCGATTTCGCGTCAGGGCCTGGAACTCACAACGTTCGGCGGCACGTCTTCTGCCAATTACCACGGAGAAACGGATACTAGCTATTCTAACAGGTTGATTTCCCAACACAACGGCTTTCTAGTAGGATGGATGGGGCGGGCACGACCCTCGGGGCGCGCACGCGGCATTTCGACGCCCCCGGGCCGCCCGGTTGTCGTGCCTTGCACACGAATTGCACCCATGCAGCAACCTGGCTCGAATCACGGTACCGTCTACCTTGTGGGCGCCGGCCCCGGAGACCCGGGGCTCATAACGGTTCGGGGGATCGACTGCCTCCGCCGAGCGGATTTGGTACTTCGCGACTACCTGGTCAATCCCGCCATCCTGGCCGTGGTATCGCCGTCGGCCGAGATCGTCTGCCTTCGGCAACACCGGGTTGCCGGGGCGCTGCGGCAAGAGGAGATCAACTCCCGGATGATCGAGGCCGCCCGACGAGGCAAGAACGTGGTCCGCCTCAAAGGGGGGGATCCCGACGTTTTCGGGCGCAGCGGCGACGAGATCGAGGCGCTGGTCGCGGCGGGCATTCCCTACGAAACGGTGCCGGGCATCACCGCCGGTTTGGCGGCCTCGGCTTATGCAGGCATTCCCTTGACCCATTCGAGCCACGCCTCGGCCGTGGCCCTGGTGACGGGCCAGGAGCGTCACGACAAGACCGGCCCGGGGATCGACTATGGGGCCCTGGCCGGTTTTCCGGGCACGCTCGTCTTTTACATGGGGGTGACTTCGTCGGCCCAATGGAGCGAGGCCCTGGTCGAGGCGGGGAAGCCCTCCGATACGCCGGTCGCCATCGTGCGACGATGTTCGTGGCCCGACCAGCAGACCATTCGCTGCACCTTGGGGACGGTCGCCGCAGAGATCGCCGATCGGCGGATCACCCCCCCGGCAGTCATCCTGGTGGGGAACGTCGTGCCCAACGTAGCGGAGATGTCGTGGTTCGAGTCGCGGCCCCTGTTCGGCACACGGTTGCTTGTCACGCGACCCCGCGAACAGGCCGGCGAACTCCGGCAGCGCCTGGCCGACCTGGGGGCCTGGGTCGATGTGCAGCCTGCCATCCGAATCGGCGACCCACCCGATTGGCGGCCGGTGGACGCCGCGTTGCGGCAGTTGAACTCCTACGACTGGTTGGTTTTTTCCAGCGCCAACGGAGTGCGGTTTTTTCTCGATCGGCTTCTGGATCGGCATGGCGACCTCCGCCGGCTGGGCGCGGTTCGCCTGGCCGCGATCGGGCCCGGCACGGCGGCGGCGCTTGGCCGGTACCATCTGCGTGCGGACTTGGTGCCCGGTCGCTATCGGGCCGAGGAGCTGGCCCGCGAACTGGCCGAGGAGGCTTCGAGCAGCAGGTTCCTGCTCCTGCGGGCCAGCCGCGGCCGCGAGGTGTTGGCCGAGCAGTTGGCGGCTGCCGGGGGCAGGGTCGATCAGATCGTCGTGTACTCGAGTACCGACGTCGAGACGCCCGACCCGCAAATCGCCGAGGCGCTGGCCGCCGGGCGGATCGACTGGGTGACGGTCACCAGTTCGGCGATTGCCGAGTCGCTGGTGCGGCTTTTCGGCGACGACCTTCGCCGGGCACGCCTGGCCAGCATCAGTCCGGTGACGTCCGAGGCGCTCCGTGGTCTGGGGTACGAGCCGAAGGTGGAGGCGGTCGTCTACACGATGGACGGCCTGGTCGACGCGCTACTCAATTCCGCTCAAGCGAGGGGGGTAAGCCCGACGGCTGGGCCGTCGGACAAGTCGACGAAGGTCTGACGGGCAGCGTTCATCGCTGTTCCCGAAACGTGCACCAACTCAGGTAGCCGAGGATCGCGGCGGCGATGACGAAGCCGATGTCCATTAACATGGGATCGCGGCCAAATGGGATCTTGGTTGCCAGATCGAGTCCGAAAACAGCCAGGAGCAACACCGAGATCGCCATCGCAAATATCGAGAGAGCTTTGGGCATGGACGCTGTCCCCAGGGCGGCAGTACGATGCGGGCTCATACCAGACTAACCTCCCAAACAGTCCTAGTATAGCCTCCCAATCAGGTGTTCTCTACCACCAAATGTGGCGTTCGCCCGCCCGGCGCGGCTTGTCGGCAGCGTGCCTTCGCCACGGTCTGATCGAAGGAGCCGTAGCCCGTGGATCCCTCGCCGCATCGTGCCCGACCATCCGCCGCCTCCTGGGAGGCGTTCCGCCGCGCGATGCCGATCGCCCGTCGATGGGCTTATTTCGACCATGCGGCCGTGTCGCCGCTGCCCGAGCCCGCCCGGGCGGCCCTGGTCCAATGGGCGGACGAGGCCGCCTCGATGGGCGACACCGCGTGGCCGAAATGGCGCGACCAGGTCGAGCAGTTGCGCCTTCAGATGGCCCGCATGATCGGGGCCGAGCCCGCCGAAATCGCGCTCACGCGTAGCACTTCCGAGGGGATTGGGTTTGTGGCCGAGGGTTATCCGTGGCGGGCGGGCGACAACTGCGTCACGCTGGCCGACGAGTTCCCCTCGAACCAGTACCCTTGGCTGCACCTGGCCGACCGGGGCGTCCAGACGCGCCGAGTGCCCACGCAGGGCGGGCGAGTCGATCTCGACCGCCTGGCCGCCGCTTGCGATGGCAGGACGCGAATCGTCACGATCAGTTGGGTGAGTTATTCGAGCGGCTGGCGGAACGATCTGGACCGGGTGGCCGAGATCGCCCACGGTTGCGGCGCTTTGCTGTGCGTCGACGCCATCCAGGCGCTCGGGGTCTTCCCGTTGGACGTGGGGCGGACGCCGATTGACTTCCTGGCGGCCGACGGTCACAAATGGCTGCTGGGGCCCGAAGGGGCGGGGATCTTCTTCGTTCGCCGCGAGCATCTCGACCGGCTTCGCCCGCTGGGCGTGGGCTGGAACAGCGTGACCGGCGCGCACGATTTCGACCGCATCGAGCTGGTTTTCAAAGACTCGGCCGCCCGCTACGAGGGCGGCTCGCAGAACATGGCCGGCATGACCGCCCTGTCGGCAAGCCTCGGCCTGTTGGCTCGGTTCGGTCCCGAGGCGCTCGCCGAGCGGATCGGCCGGATCACCGACCTGGCCTGCGAGCGGCTCGCCCGGACCGGCGCGGCGATCGTCAGCGACCGCCGTCCCGCGCACCGAAGCGGTATCGTCGCCTTCGAGATTCCCGATGGCGACCCCCAAGCCCTCCGCAAGCGGTGTCTCGAGCGCGGCGTCGTGTTGAGTTGCCGTTCGGGGCGGTTGCGGATCAGCCCCCACGGGTACAACAACGCCGACGACATCGACCGGCTCATCGAGGCCCTGGGGTAGCCTTTCTGCCGCGGAGGCCGCGCGGTATAAACCGGGTTTCGTCCAGCAACGTGGGAGGAGTGCTTGCCATGGGTGACCCAAGTCCCCGCATCGCCGTGTATCCGGGGTCGTTCGACCCGATCACGCTGGGGCATCTGAACGTCATGGAGCGGATCAGTCGCCTGTTCGACCGGCTGATCGTGGGCGTGGGGATCAACATCGAGAAGAGCCCGATGTTCGACGCCCACGAGCGGGTCGACTTGATCCGGTCGTCGACGACCCACTTGGACAACGTCGAGATCCGCACCTTCTCGGGCCTAGCCGTCGAGTTTGTCCGGAGTTGCGAGGCGCGGGTGATGGTTCGAGGCGTGCGGCCGATCACCGACATCCAGGCCGAATTGACCATGATGATGGCCAACCGCCGGCTGGCTCCGGACGTGGAGACGCTTTTCATGATTGCCGACGGCGAGTTGGCGCACGTCTCCAGCTCGCTGATCAAGCAGATCGCGCCCCTGGCGGAAGACGCGGCGCTGCGGCAGTTTCTGCCGTCGCCGGTGGTCGAGGCGGTCCGCGGAAAGCTGGCGGCGGGAGCCTAGTTCTGATCGGCCCCGTTGGCCTCGCCTTCGCGCGAAAGGTGCCGGCGGAGGTAGCGGGCCCGCTCGATGTTGCGGTCGGTCGAGTCGAGCTCGACCCCACTGAGCTTCTGGAGGTGGGCGGGCTGGGTGTGGATGAACAGCTCGTTGACCGTGGGAATCTTCAGGCCGGGGATCAGGCCCAGATTGACGCCCATGCGCACGCTGCTGAGCAGATGCATCGTCTCCTCGGAGCTGATCTTCTGCGCGGTGCGGAGGATGCCGTAGGCTCGGCTGACCCGGTCGTGCAGGTCTTCCTGGCTTTCCTTGACGAGGAAGTCGCGGGCCTGCCGTTCGTACTCGATGATCACCGGCACGATGTCGCCCACCTGCTTGACGAGGTCGTGCTCGCTGCGTCCCAGCGTAATCTGGTTGCTGATCTGGTAGAAGTCGCCCATCGCCTGGGAGCCTTCGCCGTACAGGCCGCGCACGGCCAGGCTGATCTTCTGGAGGCTGCGGAAGACCTTCTCGATCTGGCGCGTGATGACCAGGGCGGGCAGGTGAAGCATGACGCTCACCCGCATGCCCGTGCCCACGTTCGTCGGGCAGGCGGTCAGGTACCCGAACCGCTCGTGGTAGGCGTAGGTCACCTTGGCTTCGATCAGGTCGTCGATGCGGTTGATCCGATCCCAGGCGTTCGCCAGGTCGAGGCCGCTCTGCATGACCTGAATGCGGAGGTGGTCCTCTTCGTTGATCATCAGGCTGAACCGTTCGCCCTGGTCGATCGCCACGGCCCGGGCGCCCTCGCCCTCGGCGTGTTCGCGGCTGATGAGCTGGCGCTCGACGAGAAACTGGCGGTCGACGCCTTCCAGCTCTTCCACGTCGACGTAGAGCAGCTCGCTCGCCTCCTGGATGCTGAAGATCGAATCCTTCAAGGCGGCCTCGATTTGAACGCGATCCTGGTCGGTGGCCCGGCTGATAAAGGGAAAGTCGGCCAGGTTGCGGGCCAGCCGAATGCGGCTGGAGATGACGATGTCCGACTCGGGGCCTGCCCCACGGAGCCACTCGCCACTGTTGCGGGTCAGATCGTCAAGGTTCACTGCGATCCCCAGACTCTTGGTTTGCCCAGTCGCGGCGCCGGTCTTTGCGGTCTGGCGCGACTAGGCATCCTTCTTGGTTGCCTCGATGCGACGGATCTCGTCGCGCAATTGCGACGCCCGCTCGTACTCCTCGGCGGCCACCGCGTCCTTCATCTCGCGGCGCAGCCGGATCAGCTCGGTGCGCCGGGCACTGCCGCCGGGACAACGCTTGGGAGTCTTGCCCTTGTGCTCCGATTCGCCGTGGATGTTGATCAACAGCGGCTTCAAATGGTTCTCAAAGCACACGTAGTCGTGCGGGCAGCCGAGGCGGCCCTGGTTGCGAAACTCGTAGAACGTAATGCCACAGAACGGGCAGGCCTGCTGATCGAGCCGTTCCAACTCCTCCACGGTCTGGCCGACCGCCATCTGCTGCGCCATTTGCTGGGCCAGCGCGGCGGCCATGCTGGTCGCGCTGCTCGGGTCTCCACCCGACTGCGTCAGGTACGCCCGCGCGTGCTCCTCGCACAGATGCAACTCCTGCGGCTTTCCCCCGGTCAGCTCGGTGATGTGAAACGTGGCCGGCTTATCGCATTTCTGACATTTCATGGTAGACCACCGCTCGAACGCGCTTGTTCCGGCACGCGGACATGAGGCCGTGGGGGGTCCCACCGCCACCAGGATTCTAACAACGGCCCCTTGGGTGTCAAGCCGAGCGGGCCCGCGTCGAGCCGGGCGTCGCGACCGGACAAAACTCCATCGGACGAGGCGGGTTGCGACGATTGCCCTCACCCGGCAAGATCGGCGTGCCGACCTGGGGGCCGCGACACGGCGCAGGCCGAACCCGACGGTGCCCACCTCTCTCTATACACTTCGGAGACGATTCTGGTTCGCTTGTGCATTGGTTGTGGGCGCTGGGGCAGCCTGGTAAGCTGGTTCGTCGTGGCGGTCGCCCCACCGTGCGCCGTCGGCAAAGCCCGTGCCGTTGTTCACCGAGATGTCTCGTCCGCGCGTGCAACACTATCCCGATTTCGAGACCTTCTGCGAGTTGGCCCAAGGGGTCGATCTCGTGCCGGTTTTCCGGCGCCTGGTCAGCGATTCCCTCACGCCGGTCACCGCGTTTCACAAGATCGACGCTGGCCGGTGCGCCTGCCTGGCCGAGAGCGTCATCGGGGGCGAAAAGGTCGGGCGCTACAGTTTTCTGGCGACCCACCCGTTCCTGGAAATCGAGGCCTATGGCAATCGGGTGACGATCAACTCCCCGACGGGGGCCTCGGCCTCGGGGGCCCCGATCCTCGAAACCCGGCAGTTCGAGTCGCCCGACCCGCTGGCCGAACTGCGCCGGCACGTGACCTCGTTTCGGGCGGCCACGCTCCCCGAGCTGCCACGCTTCTGCAGCGGTGCGGTCGGATACGCCGGGTACGATACGGTCCGCTACGTCGAACACCTGCCCAACGCCCCCGACGACGACCGGCACGTGCCCGACCTGGCCTTTGCCTTCTACGATCAAATGGTCGTCTTCGACCACGTCGGCAAGACGATCATCGTCGTGGTGATGGCCCGAGTGAATCGATCGGAGGGTGATCTCCGCAAGGCATACGATCAGGCCTGCCGGCGGGTCGATGACCTGGTGGTCGATCTGGCGCGCAATCCCTGCGACCTCGAGCCCGTCGACGTTTCCCTCGACAACGATGTCCGCATCGACTACCGCTCGAACCACACCCGCGAGGAGTTCGAGCGGGCCGTCGAGAAATGCGTCGAGTACATCCGCGCCGGCGACGTCTTTCAGGTCGTCCTCAGCCAGCGGCTCGAGGTGCCGATCCGCGCCCACCCGTTCGAGATCTACCGCGCCTTGCGGGTGGTCAACCCCAGCCCGTTCATGTTCTACGTGCGCAACCCCAGCGTGACGCTGGTCGGCAGCTCGCCCGAGATCCTCGTCCGCGTGGTCGACGGCCAGGTGACGACGCGGCCCCTGGCCGGCACGCGCCGGCGCGGCGACACCGACGAGGAAGACCGGCGCCTGGCCGAGGAGCTGCTGGCCGATCCCAAGGAACGGGCCGAGCACGTAATGCTCGTCGACCTGGGGCGCAACGACGTGGGGCGCGTCGCCCGGTACGGCTCGGTCAAGCTCAGCGACGTGATGACCATCGAGCGCTACAGCCACGTGATGCACATCACCTCGAACGTCAGCGGCGAGCTGGCCCCGGGAAAGACCGCCTTCGATGCCCTCTGGTCGTGCCTGCCGGCCGGAACGGTCTCGGGAGCCCCCAAGGTGCGGGCCATGGAGATCATCGACGAAGTCGAGCCCCATCGGCGCGGCCCCTACGCCGGCGCCGTGGGTTACATCGACTTCAACGGGAATATGGATACCTGCATCGCGCTGCGGACGATCGTCATCCAGGCCGGCAAGGCCTACGTCCAGGCCGGCGCGGGGATCGTCGCCGACAGCGTTCCCGCCAACGAATGGCACGAAACGCTCAACAAGGCCCGGGGAATGCTCAAGGCCCTCGAGATCGCCGAAAGCCACGCCGAATAACGGCGCCGACGCGATCGGCCGCGCACCGCCGATCGCGCCCTCAGCGGCTCACCCGCGTGAACATCATCAATCGGAAGTCCATCACCTGGGAGCCGGGGATCTCCAAGGCCCGAAGCGTCAGTTCGCCCCGCCCTTTTCGGAGTCGAATCGTCCCGAGCTTCAACGCCTTGAAGTCCTTGACGTACGACTCGACGCGCTCGACGCGGTCGTGCTCGCCGCCGCGCAGGGGCGGATCGTGGGCCTCGTCGATCCGGCCGCGGAGCCGGCTCTCGTGGAAGCGCAGCTCGAAGGTCGAGCCCACGTCGGCCGCCGGGCACGTGTAGTGCAGTTCGACCTCGTACTCTCCGTCAGCGAGCACTTCGACGTCCCAGGTGATCGTGTCGTCGAGGCTCGTCCAGTTCGTGAAGAACGAGCAGTTGGGAAAACGGCTCGATCGCGCGACGTTGCCGTGGGCAACGCCGTCGCGCGCGGGGATCTGGGTGTACCGGTAGTCGGGATGGCCGATCGGGAACGGCCGGTCGTCGTCGCCGTAGCCGGGCAAGACGTCGTTCTTGAACGTCTCGGCCGCCCGGCGCAGTTGTGCCGCGACCTCGGGATGTTGCCTCGCCACGTCGCGGTACTGCCCGGGGTCGGCCACCATGTCGTAGAGCTTGCCCTGGGGATCGAGGCGGTACTGCTGGGTGCGCACGCTCACCCGATCGCGCCAATGCGAGACGATGGCCCGGTCGGGCCACGTCTCGGGGTCCTGCAGGAGCAACGGCTTCAGGCTCACTCCGTCGAGCGGCTTGGTGCCGGCCACGTCGATGCCCGCCAGGTCGGCCAGCGTGGGCAACAGGTCGATGGCCGCGGCGATTTGCGGGATCCTTTTGCCCGGCTCGATCTTGCCCGGCCAGCGCACCAGCAGGGGCGAGCGAACGCCGCCCTCGTCGGTCGAGCCCTTGCGCCCCTTCATGCCGCCGTTCCAGCGGAACCCGTTCGGACCGTTGTCGCAGAAGTAGACGACGATCGTGTCGTCGGCGATCCCGAGATCGTCGAGCCGTTCGAGGAGACGTCCCACGTTCCCGTCGATGTTTTCGCACATGGCCAGCGCGGCCCGAGTGTGGCCGACGTCTTCCCGCTCGGGTTCGCGGTGGCGCATCGCGAGGTCTTTGTCGCGGAAGCGGCTCCACCAGCGGTCGGGCACCTGCATGGGCGAGTGCGGCGTGTTGAAGGGCAGATAGACGAAGAAGGGCCGCTCCTTGCTCTTCTCGATGAACGCGAGGGCCCGGTTCGTGAAGTCGTCGATCACGAATCCGTCGCCCCGGACGAGCCGGCCGTTGTGCTCCAGGGGCGGACTGAAATAGTCGCCCCAGTGGCCCGAGCAGAACCCGTAGTACTCGTCGAACCCCCGGCCGTTGGGATGGTACGGATACTGCATTCCGTTGTGCCACTTGCCGAAGGCGGCGGTGGCATATCCGGCCGCCCGAAAGGTCTCGGCGATCGTCCTTTCGTCGAGGTTCAGGCGCTCGCCGCCGGCCGACGTGCTGTAGACGCCGCACCGCCCGTGGTACCTGCCCGTGAGAAACTCGGCCCGCGTCGGCGAGCAGACCGGACATACGTAGAACCGGTCGAAGCTCGCCCCGTCGCGGGCCAGCGAATCGACCCACGGCGTGCTCAGGTTTCGGTTTCCGTTGAGGCTCAAGTCGCCCCAGCCCTGATCGTCGGTCAAAATCACGACGACGTTGGGCGGCGCGGCCTGGAGCGAGGCCGCCCAGACGGCAACGAGGAGGGTCGCGAGGACGACTCCAAGGCAAAACGATCGCGCGTCGGTCATGTTGGACTCCACGGTTCAAGAGGTCGTCGGTCGACAGCGGCAGTCATACGCCACGAAGCACTCGGCCTCGTGCCGGACATCGAGGATCGCGAAACCCGACCGCTCGAGCAGGCCCTCCATGATCCAGTCGAGGGTGCTGTACTCCCGGGCGACGTGGGCCGTCGCCTCCCGGCGCATCGCGTCGGGAAGACGGCCGATGAATCGCTCGAAGCAGGTGCCCCCGTCGCCCTCGGGCAGCGAGAAGACGACGTCGCGCAGGAGGAACCGGCCCGCCGGCTTGAGCGCGCGGCGGACGTTTCGCAAAGCCACCCTCTTCCACAGGTCGGGCAAGTGGTGCAGCGCCGCCGCGGAAACGGCCGCGTCGAAATGGCCGGCGGGCACGTCCATCGTGAGGAAACCCGCGTGCTGCACCCGCACGTTCGTCAGGCCGGCGTCGCGGGCCTTGGCGGCCACGTAGTCGAGCATCGCCCGGGATACGTCGACGGCCGTGACGGCATGGCCGGCCCTTGCCGCGGCCAGGGCGAATCGCCCCGTTCCGCATCCCACTTCGAGCACGGCCGATTGGGCGGGAAGGGCCAAAGCGTCGAGCATCGCGAGGTTCTCGGCCTCCACCTCGCGGAACGAACCCATGCGCCGGTCGTAGGCCTCGACCTGCCGCACGTCGGCGTAGTCGGTGCCCACCTGCTGCATCTCGTCCCACTGCCAGGGCGGTTGAGTCGACACGGTGCGCTGCGCCTCTTGTCGCTTGCGAGGATGGGTCTTGCGTCCAAGGGGCGGCCGGCCTCATTCCGCTCCGCCCGGCTTGTGGTTCACTCCGGAGCGGCAACCTCTCCCAATTCGACGTCGTCGACGAAAAACGTGGTCGCTTCCCGGCCGTTGGCGACCAGGCCCAGCCAGTCGACCTTCTCCAGGGGACCGACGTACGGCAGATCGCCGAACACCTGGGACTCGTCGTCGCCATCGACTTGCACGCGCAGGTCGAACAAGCCGGTCGCCGACTCGCCCACCGCGGCCGTCACCTCGAACGTGACCCAGCGCCCGATCGGGACGGTGGCGACCTGCCGGGCGCCGACGAACACGGCTCCGCCTTCTCGAATCTGCACGGCCGGTCCCTGGCGGTACCCGCCGGTCTGGTAGTCGCGCCATTGATAGTGGAACGTCGCCCTCGGATCGAGCAGGATGCGAAAACGCCCGGCCAGGCGACCCGTGTCGAATCCGACCCGGTACACGACGTGGGGATTGAACGCGTGCTTCTGGCCGGGGCCGTCGACGAATTTCAGGCTGTGCCTGCCCGAGGCGGCCTGCTCGTCGCTGACGCGGGCGGTGTGGCGATCGTCCTCCTCGGTCGTTTCGGCTCCCGGGGCGGGCTCGCCCACGCGGCACGACTCGAAATCCTCGCGGATCGGCCGAGGCGGGGCGGCGAACTCGGCCTCGGCGCCGACCAGATCGACCGCGCCCGGGGCGAAGGCTCTCGCGCGAACCACGGCGGGCCGGTCGAGCGCGAAGGGCCCTGCGTACCGCGCCGACCGGTCGGTCGGCTCCGTGCCGTCGAGGGTATAGCGAATCTCGGCACCGTCGCGGTTGCACCGCATCGTGATCTCGATCGGTCGTCGGAGCACGCCGCCCCCCGGCCGGATCGTCGTGGTGAGCCGATCGCCAAGCCATCGCTCGCGGTAAGGCGACTCGAGCCCCGTCTGCTCCACGGCGATGGGCTGCTCGATGCCCAACGCCAGGGCGGGCGAGCCGGGCAAAAAGCGAAAGTCGGCCGCGCCCGCGTCGGCAAACCGCGGATCGGCCGCCACGCTGTGCGTTTCGATCCCGAACCGGCGCTGTTCGGCCAGGTGCCGCTCGCCCCACTCGGGGTCTTCCGTGCAGAAGTACACGTTGAAGTCGGCCTCGGTGTCGCGCAGTCGCGGCGCCGAGGTGCCGCCTCGGGCGCTTCCTTCATAACAGACCGTCTGGCCCGCCCGGCACGAGTAGAATACATTGTGGCGGATGACCGAGCCCTTGGGCGAACCGTAGGGGAAGACGAGGTAGCCGCGGTGCCGATCCTGCGGGCGCAGGTCGGCGACGACGTTGCCGAGGACGTCGTTGTCGCCCTTGCTGATGATCCCTTCGCCGTGGCCACCCGTCCGGTGGATGACGTTCCGCTCGATCGTCGTTTCGTGCTGGTCGTCGTCGCATCGGATCGCGGCGTTCATGTACCGGCCGGTGCAGTCGTGGCAGTAGTTCTCGCGCACGAGGTTGCCCCCGCCCGCGCCCGACACGTAAATGCAGTTGCCGTCGCCGGTGACTTCCATGACGTTGTGGATCTCGTTCCGTTCGACGCGATTCCGCCGCGCATGGAGGAATCGTTCCCGCGCGTGCCAGGGGAGCGCGGGGCCTGGCCCGGCCGGGTCGACGCCCGTCTCCTCCCACCGCACGGTCCGCGAGCACTCGCCCACGCCCTTCGGGTCCCAACGGATGCGCCCCGTCACGCAGATGCCCGTGTAGGGCGCGTGGTGAATATGGTTGTGCGCGATGCGGTTCTCGCCGCTCTGCCAGGCGAAGACGGCGGGCGAGCCCCAGTACGTCCGGCCGACGTGGTGGATGTAGTTGTTCATCACCTCGTTGCGGCGGTTGACGTCCTTGGTGCCCGGCCCGTAGCCGGCCAGCAAAACGGCGACGCCCCCGAGGCGTTCGAAGTGGTTGCCCACGACGCGGTTTTCGCGGCACGTGAGATCGAGTCGCAAGCCCGTGCCGCCCGCGTTGACGAAATGGCAATCCTCGACCGTGCAGCCTTGGGCGCCGCGGAGCCGCAGCATGGCCGAGGGACTGTCGAAACGCTCCCAATCGTGCTGCAGGCCCCAGCCGGTGCCGCCGTGCCAGGCAAGGCGGTCGCCGTGGGTGAACGTGATGCCGCGGAAAGCCAGGTTCTCGACCGGCACGTCGTCGGGCCCGTCGTAGTCGATGCGGCCCTCGACGCGGACCATCTCGGTCAGAAGCGGAATCGAGACATCGTCGCCCGGCCGGTCGCCGAGAGGCCAGAGGTAGAGCACGGCCTTCTCGGGGTCGAGCACCCACTCGCCCGGCTCGTCGAGCACCTCGAGCACGTTTTCGACCCAGGCGACGTCGCGGTCGCGCATGGCGTTTCGGCCGAGCGGATAAGTGCCGGGCCGGGCCGTGCGCGCGATCCCGGCCGACTCGTCGACCGATTCGAGCGGCAGGACGTTGCCGACCCAGAAGTGCATGGGGATGATGACCAGTTCGGCATGGCCGAGCCCCGGCCAGTTGCGCAGCGCCCCGGGCGGAAAGTGCAGGGTCTGCCGGTCCTGGGAGCCGCGATCGGTCGACGCGGTCGGCGAAAAGCCCGGCCCACGAGCCCGGGGCAGGCGCCGGTCGCCCGCATAGAGCGTCAAGAACTGCCAGGGCCGGTCGTTCTGCGCGGCCGCGCCCACGGCCGGCGCCTGGTGCGACTTCTTCTCCCGAACGAACGACACGTCGGCCACCCAAACCTTGGCGCGGGCGGCCTCGGGCAGGTTCGGCGGCGGAATGTCGGGCTTGCGCCAGGCGGTCACGGGCACCCCGGCGCTGAGCACGGGCCGTTCGCCGGGACAGGCCGCGTAAGTGGTCCGCCCCTTCCGACCGCCCGAGTCTTCCCGCGAAAAAACGACCGTGTCGCTCAGGCGATAGGTGCCGCCGCGCAGGTGCACGGTCACGTCGCCGGCGCCGTGCCGGGCCCGATACGCCCGAACGCCGTCGCGCGCACCGGCCAGCGTGGCCCAGGGCCGGGCTTCGCTGCCCGGCCCGTCGTCGTTGCCATCCGGCGCGACGTAGAATTCGGCCGCGGCGGCGGCCGGGCTCGAAACGAACGTCGCGCCGACAAGAACGGCAAGCGGCAGGATCCATTTCATCCGAAGATCTCCAATGCGCGAGGCCGCGCGCCCGTGAGACGGTGATGGGGCCATGCATGCTCCGCCAAACGCGATGGTCCCTCATTGTGCCTCGGAGGGAGCCCCGCCCGCAAGTCGCCGCGCCGGCGGCGCGGGAGGTTTGCCGTGGTGGCGAAGGGGTGGCCCCGCGCCGCGAAATCGGTAAAGTAGGTTGGTGACGATCGAGTTCCCCTCAACCATCCCCTGACCTCGCGAAAGGTACTGCATGAAAACCGTCGCCTTCCGGCTCGCCTTGTCGTTGGTCCTGGGCGCCCTGGGGCCCCGTCTGGCCGTCTCCCAGACGCGCGATCGGGCCGAGATTCCCGAAGAGTACCAATGGAACCTCGAGGCCATCTATCCTTCCGACGAAGCCTGGGCCGAGGCCCGCCAGCGAGTCGCCGCGCAGTTCGACGGCGTGCTGCCCTTTCAAGGCACCCTGGCCGATTCGCCCGACCGGCTGCTCGCCTGCCTCGAGCTCGACAGCCGCATCGATCAGGAACTCAGCAAGCTGTACTCCTACGCGGCGATGAAGTCCGACCAGGACACGCGCGACTCGAAGTATCAAGGCATGAAGCAGATGCTTCAGAAGCTCGCTACCGACTACGGCTCGAAGGCTTCGTTCATTGCCCCCGAGATCGCCGCGATGGATCGGGCGACCGTCGACGACTTTCTGCGCCGGGAGCCGCGCCTGGCGATCTACCGGATGACGCTCGACGACGTGCTTCGGACCAAGGCCCACCGCCTGTCGGCCCCCGAAGAGAAGATCCTTGCCGAAACCGGCCTGATCGCCAGCGCGCCCCGGTCGATCTACATGATTTTCAGCAACGCCGAGCTCCCCTTCCCCGAAATCGAGCTCTCCGACGGCGCCAAGGTGCGGCTCAACCAGGCCGGTTATGCGCGGTACCGGGCCGTGCCCAATCGCGCCGATCGCGAGGCCGTGTTCGACGCCTTCTTCGGCGCCTTCGACCAGTTCGAGCAGACCATCGGCACCCAGCTCGCGGCCCAGGTCAACAAGGACATGTTCTACGCCCGGGTGCGCAACTACGAATCGTGTCTGCACCACTCCCTCGACGCCGACAACATTCCCGTCGAGGTGTATCGAGCCCTCGTCGACAACGTGAACCAGAACCTCGATTCGTTCCACCGATACCTCAAGCTGAAACAGCGCATGCTGGGCGTCGAGCGGCTCGAATACTCCGACCTGTATGCGCCGGTCGTCGAGAAGGTCGACCTCGAGTACACCTATCCCGAGGCAATCGAGCTGGTGCTCGATTCGGTCGAGCCCCTGGGCGAGCAGTACGCCGTCGCGATGAAGCGGGCCTTCGACGAGCGGTGGATCGACGTGTACCCCACGCCGGGCAAGCGGTCGGGCGCCTACTGCAACGGCGGATGCTACGACGTGCACCCCTACATCCTGCTGAACTACAACGGCCGATACGACGACGTGAGCACCCTGGCCCATGAGCTGGGCCACGCGATGCACAGCCATTTCTCGAACCGGACGCAGCCCTATCCGACCGCCGACTACGCGACCTTCGTGGCCGAGGTCGCCTCGACGCTCAACGAGGCGCTACTCATCGAGAAGATGCTCGATCGAATCGACGACGACGACGTGCGCCTGTCGCTGTTGATGAACTATCTCGACGGCATCAAGGGAACCGTGTTCCGCCAGACCCAGTTCGCCGAGTTCGAGCTGGCCATCCACGAAAAGGCCGAGGCCGGCGAGCCCCTGACGGGCGACGTCCTGACCGAAATTTACGCCGACGTGGTCCGGCGGTACTACGGCCACGATCGGGGGGTCTGCCGCGTGGATGATCGGTACTGCGTCGAGTGGGCGTATGTCCCCCACTTCTACATGAACTTCTACGTCTACCAGTACGCGACCTCGTTTACCGCCTCGACGGCCCTGTCGGAGAAGATCCTTGCCGGCGAAGAAGGCGCGGTCGCGCGCACGATCGAGTTCCTCTCGGCCGGCGGCTCCGACTACCCCGTCGCGATCCTGAAGCGGGCGGGCGTCGACATGATGACCGGCGACCCCTTCGATCGCACCATGGCCGTGATGAACCGCGTCATGGACCAGATCGAGGCGATCCTCGACCGCCGGTCCGAGCCGCCCCCGACCCCCGACCTCAGCGGGCACGTGCCGGCGAGGCGCCGAGCCGACCTTGCCGTCGCTTCGGGCCGATGAACCTTATTCCGCGGCCTGCCCCAGGTGGGGACGCACGAGCGAGGACCACAGCTTGTAGCCTTCGTCGCTGAGGTGGAGGCCGTCTTTCTTGAACAACTCGGCGCGGGGCTTGCCGTCGTCGCCGAGCATGGGGGCGTCGACGTCGACGAACACGAGCCGGTCGTCCTCCTCGGCGACCTCCCGGATGCGACGGTTCGCCTCGCGCATCGTGTCGACCAGGTGCCAGCGGCGGAGGCTCGGCTTGATGGCCACGAAGACGATGCGGGTTTGGGGCAAGGCGGCATGCACTTTCTCGACGAACCGCCGGTAGTCGGCCAGGACCCGTTCGGGGCCCTTGCCCGACGCCACGTCGTTGTCGCCCGCGTAGAAGACGATCACCCTGGGCCGATAGGGCACGACGATCCTGTCGGCAAAGTGGACCGAGTCGGCGATCTGGGAGCCCCCGAACCCCCGATTGATGACCGGCAGATCGGGGAACCACCGCGCGACGTCCCAGCCCACGATGCTCGAGCTGCCGACGAAAAGGATGCCGTCGGCCGGAGGCATCTTCACCTGGTCTTGCTCCTCGAATTGGCGGATCTTCGGCTCCCAACGGTTTTCGGTCTTACCGGTCTCGGCGGCCCGAGCCATCGCCGACAGCGAAATCAGGGCGGCCAGCGCGAAGAGGGCATTTCCGCAGGTTTTCGGTCGTGTCATGATGGGAACTCCGCAGTGCAATGGGTTAAAAACTTGGGTCAGGCCGTCGTGGAATCGTTTGCCGCCCCGCACGGCTTGCGCCAGGTCGGGCGCGAGCGCCGGTTGGTGAAGTCGGGGCGCTCGCGCAGAATCGCCTGGCACTGCTCGATCCGCTTGCGCACTTCGGCCGCCAGCGCGTCCTCGCCGAGGCGGCCAACTTCCTCGGGCGGAATCGGAACGCCGTAGTGCACGTGGATCACGCCCAGCCGCGGCAGACGCCGCCATCGGGGCCACGCGTCGAACGCCCCCTCGATCGCCACGGGCAGGATCGCCGCGCGGCTGCGCGCGGCCACCGTGGTGAACCCCGGCCGAAAGGGGCCCAACTCGCCGTCGGGCGATCGGGTGCCCTCGGGAAACATGAGCACCGCGTCGCCCCGCTTGAGCCTCCGCAGCGTCTCCTTGATCCCCCCCAACCCCGACCCTTCCCGGTCGATCGGAATCGCTCCCACCGAACGGATCAGCCACGCGAACGGGCCGAATTCGAAGAGGCTCGATCGGGCCAGATAGCTCATGCGTCGAGGGAAGCCCGCCCCGACCAGCGGCGGATCGAAATGGCTCTGATGGTTCGACACGACCAGCACCGCGCCGTCGGCCGGCACGTTCGCGCGGCCCGTGTAACGCACGCCGTACACGAGGGCCCACGCGACCCGCAACAGCGCCTTCAAGAACTGATACCAGAGACGGTTCGCCCGCGACGGCTCGCTTCGATCGCTCTTGTCTCTTCCTGCCACGAAAAACTCCCAACGTGGGGCACGTCTCCAACGTGCCTGCAACCCAAAGAGGCACGTTGGAGACGTGCCCCACAGGAAATCAAGAAGTCACGAACGACGACTCTCCTCGACACTGCCCCGACGCCGGCGGACCAGCGACTCGAGCCGATCGACGACCTCGTCGAAGGTCATGCCGCTCGTGTCGACCTCGATGGCGTCGACGGGGCGGACCAGGGGGCCCACCGGCCGGGCGGCATCCTGGCGGTCGCGCCGATCGAGCGCGGCGAGCACCGCGTCGGTCGATCGCGACTCGCCCTGGGCCTCGAGGTCGCGTTGGCGGCGGCGGGCCCGCTCGGCGGGGCTGGCGGTCAGGAAGATCTTGCACTCGGCGTCGGGAAAGGCGACCGAGCCCTGATCGCGCCCCTCGGTCACGACGTCGCGGCCCGCGGCGAAATCGCGTTGCAGGCGCACCATCTGCTCTCGCACCAGGGGATGGTCGGCGGCGTGCCGCGTCACGGCGGTCACCTCGGAGGTGCGGATCGCCTCGGTCACGTCGTCGCCGTCGAGCAGCACCCGATCGCCGCGAAACTCGATGGCCAGCCGTTCGGCCAGCCACGCCAAGGCGTCGCCTTCGTGCCAGTCGATGCCCCGGCGCAATCCCGCCAAGGCCACCGCCCGATACATGGCCCCCGTATCGAGGTGGCTAAATCCCAGTCGTCGGGCGAGCGCCCGAGCCACGGTGCTCTTGCCGGCGCCGGCCGGTCCGTCGATGGTTACGATCACGGGCAGCAGTGGTTCGCGATTCGTGGATGGTGGGTGGTCGGTGAGGGCGCGCTCCGTAATGGCCTGTTTCGCGCCAAGGTAGTCGGCACACTCCGTGCAGCCGTAACCGGCCGACAACACACGGATGGTGCCCGCCGCAACGTGTTCCCCTTCTTGGTGAGCGCGCCGTTAGCGCGCGAAGTCGGCCTCGATCTGCACCCATTCGTGGGCGCCGAGGCTGACGGTGATCTTGTCGCCCTCGACGGGCAAGTCGCTCGGACGCTCGCCTCGGAAGTCGACTTTGCGGGCGGCGGCGAGCTTGCGGAACGAGCGGAGCCCGACGCGGCCGGCTCGCCCCTCGGTCTCCAGAAGCCGAACGCGAAAACCGCTCGCGCTGCCTTCCGACCAGCGTGGCTCCCATCGCGTGGCGACGACGTTTCGCGCATCGACGTGAAACAGCCAGCCCGACCGACCGCTGCGAGGCGGCGACGCCGGCGACACCAGCGGATCGGGGGCCAGGAATGCCATCGCGGCGGGCAGGGGATGGGTCAGATTGACGCCGATCCCCAGTCGGAACGTTCGGGCCGTCTCGCCGCGCACGACCAGCAACGTGTCGAGCTTGCGCAGTCCGAACCGGCGGTGGTAAGGCAGCCCCCCGCAGAGAATCGTGATGCGCTTCTCGCCCGAAACCACGTCGACGAAATGAGGCGCCTCGATGAGTTCCCGTTCGGTGGGGCGGTTCGTCAGGCTCACGCTCCGGTACAGGTCGGCTGCCGCGTCGCCCCAGGCGAACCGGGCCGCATAGTACGAATCCCACGGGTTGGCGCCGGGCTGGCGGTCGATGTCCAGGTCGATTTGGAGTTCGAGCACCGGGCTTCCCCGCCGCGACCGGCAGGTCTGCGTGAATCGGGCCAGGCGATTCCCGTCGCGGCCCATCAGCCGGCCGCGCACGACGATCTCGCCGACGACGGGGCCGGGCGAGGTCACGGCGATCTGGTCGGCCGCCATAATCGAGTAGTCGGTCTCGACGTCGTCGTCACGCGACCGCGACACGTCCGGCTGTCGGAAGGCGATTTGCTGGGCCAGCCGGTTGCCCCGGGTGACGTAGTCGCCGATCGACTGGATGGCGCCCGTGATGGGGTGGATCGTCGCCTCGAAGTGGTCGTTCCGCACGACGTTGCCCTCGGCCAGGGGCGGTTCTTCACTTTTTTTTCGCTTCCACCATCGCGACTTCGGCGGGGCGGGCGAGGCGCCTTGGCCGGGCCCGACCCAGGCGAATCCCAGGGCGGGCACCTCGACCACGGCCTGTTTGCGGCCCGACGACTCGCCGGCCGCCCGCACCGGGCCGCCCACGTCGGGAACCCGCTCGAGCGGCGATACGTCGATCAGGGCGTTCTGAGGGAAGCTCCAAGGATTGACGACCAGGCAGCCCGACGGCCGGGCCGCGTCGGTCGACGCCAGAAGACGCACGACCCGATCGGTGGCCTCGCCAAGCCGCGTCTTCAGGCGCGCGTCGAGCGAAGGGGCCGACGGGGCGTCCTTGGCCTGGCGCGCCGCGGCGATGGCGCGGCGCCCGTCGTCGCGGCTCGAGCGGGCGGTCTCGCCGCCGACGAGATCGGCCAGGACGTCGAGCGCGTCGACGGCGTCGGCGGCCGCTTGCCGCCGGTAGTCGTCGACCCAACGGGTGATCGGGTCGGTCTCGGCGTGTGCGACGGCCTCTTTGAGGAACGGCGAGCGGTATTCGTCGGGGCCCGACCGGGCCCACTGGCTGATCGACTGGCTCTGTTCCAGGTACTCGGTCAGGGTGCGGAACTCGCCCAAGACCGGGCTGCGCACGGCGAGTCGCTGGATGTCGCGGTACCACGGGCAGACCTGTCCCGGCCAATGGGCCAGCACGGCGGTGGCGTTGGCCTCGTGATACGAGGTGTTGCTGATCTTGCCGGCGAAATTGAGGAACGTGGCCGGCTTGGCGGCGTCGGCGGGCAGTTGGGCCAGGGCCTCCAGTTCGGTGCCGTCGATTCCCACCCACCAGATCTTGGGCTTGCTGCTGGTGGGAAAGCGGCCGTCGTCGAGCGTGAAATGCACGGCCCCGGCGAAGCCGAGCTTGCGAAGCACCTGGGGCAGCACGGGCCACAGCCCCATGCGGCGGCGCCCGTAGATCGTGGGAACCACGCCCAGACACCGCCGATAGGCTTCGAGCCCGCGCTGGAGATCGTCGAGAATCGCCTCGGGGGTGAGCAGCGGCAGGGGAAGCTCGGAAAAGCCGCCCCCAATCAAGACGGTCTTGCCTTGTTCGAGCGACGCCTTGAGCACGGCGAGGGTCTGGGGCTCCCGTCGCGCGATCAATTCGACGACCTCGCCGGCGACCAGCAAGTTCGTGGGCACCGGCTTCGACAACTCGTCGCGCAGCGCCTGCCCGATCGTGGTCGGCGCCACCAGGGTCAAGTCGAGCAGGTGGGGATCGACGTCGGTCGAGTAGGTGTAGGGAAGATTGCGCCGCGCGTCGGTGAGCCGGACCAGGGCCGACTGCAAGTGTTCGTCGGCCTTTTCGCGGTCGCCCTGGCAGGCGGCCGCGGCCGCGGCCACGGCGTCGCGCTCGAACAGGTCGCGGTCGAACTGGTATCCGTAGCCGTAATACTGCTCGTCGTAGTAGTTGACGTCGCCACCCATCTGGTAGCCGGCGTCGCGCGTGAGCACCTCGATCTGGAGGTGGCCGTACCCCAGCGCGAAGAAATCGGCGGCCAGATCGGGGGCGACGTCGACCGGGGCATCGTCGAGTTGCCCGAGGGCCGCCTCGACCAGGGCCTGCCGCGGATGGGGGCCACGGATCAGGCGCGAATCGCTGGCGGCAGCCTGTTCGAGCCAGTCGGCGCTCACGATCTCGTCGCATGCCGGAAGTACGACGATTAGGCTGCTGGCGGGGTCCTTGGGAGGGTCTTGGGCCGTGGCCCATCGAGGCAGTGCCTCAACCGCGGCCAGCAGCGCAGGATGGTACAGCGCCGACCAGGCCGCGAGCAACGCGTCGGCGTGCCCGGCCTGGCGTTCGAGCGCGTAGCCCTCGAGAGTCTGGCAGGGCAGGAGCAGGAAGACCTTGTTGAACTTCATACCAGCAAACGATTTGCACCGTCCAAGTCGGCTTGATCGGGCCGCCGTCTCCCGCGATTTCGGGGCCGGGCGGGCAACGTCTACCATAGCCGCTGTGGCCGGCGAAGTCGAGCGATGGCGGTCGCAGCGGGGCGTCGGACGGCCAACTCGTCGGGTCCGCCATCGAGAAAAACCGCCGAAATCGTGGAACTCGCGGCGGAATGTGGGCGTCGAATCGATGGCTTCCGCCGCGCGGCACGTGGTTCGGGAGGCGAGCCGCTCGATCCGTAGCGATCCGTGCCCCGCTCCGCTCTCGGGGGGGATTTTGTTGACACAAGCCCTGATCGGGCGATAAACTGAAATCGCAGAGGCTTATCGTCTGGCATTCTCGTCGTTGATGTCTCATAATAGGCCCCCGTCCGGCCTGCCGCTTTTTTGGACGCCACAAGGGATGGCTCCCGCGTGCCATTCCGCCCGGAATTGATAGGGAAACCTCAGCATGGCCAAGTCGAATTCTGTATGGGGCGTTGACATCGGCAATGCGTCGCTCAAGGCCGTCCGTTGTCGGCCGGGCGACGCGGACGGTCAGGTCGTCGCCGAAGCGTTCGACTACATCGAGTATCCGAAGATCCTCACCCAGCCGGGGGCCGAGCCCGCGGAACTGGTCGCCGAGGCGCTGAAGCAGTTCCAGTCGCGCAACAACCTTCGCGGCGACCGCGTGGCGATTTCGGTTTCGGGGCAGAGCGGCTTGGCGCGATTCATCAAGCTGCCGCCCGTCGAAAGCAAGCGAATTCCCGACATCGTCCAGTACGAAGCGAGGCAGCAGATCCCCTTCGATCTCAACGACGTCATCTGGGATTACCAGAGGATGGGCGGGGG
>Ga0334901_1000881_pt1 | contig 36602 bp, 28 predicted proteins | sample GraSluR3_MG_3_FD_207216 | JGI IMG/M metagenome (GOLD analysis project Ga0334901, IMG submission 207216) | Sludge microbial communities from methane-producing bioreactor in Wageningen University, Netherlands - Granular Sludge_15_08-R3 | ecosystem: Engineered > Bioreactor > Anaerobic >...
TTTGGTCATACAAAAACCCCCTAAAGTTGAATTTTATTCGTCCAACTTCAGGGGGTCAGTTCAGTGCTCGGCGGCTGTTTTTTTATTCATAAAAGTTTAGTTTCAGGTTTAATCATTTTTTAATATAGTAGAATCCAAAACGTCCTGAAGATATTTGGCATGAGTACTGGCTTGTGATGCACTATCCAGCTCAGTAAAAATTTGGATGGCTTGTAAAGCTATTTTTTCTCCGCGCTGGCGATTTCCTAACTTAATCGCGTAAATTCCTTTTAAAAACATAAGCTTAATTTTCATGTATGAATCTTTTTCTTTATCCAATGATTCGTCCAATAGAATTAGAAATGTGTTCGCTTCAGGCAGCTTATTGTTTTCTAATAGTGCCACAATGGTGTTTAATAATATTTTTTGTTTCTTGACGTCCCCTCTTCCTAGCGGATTATAATCCATACTTTTCTCATAAGCCATGCGCGACAGTGCAACCATTTGATCGACCGGAAAACTGAACATCGAATTTGTATAAATCACAAGTTCATAGTATCCCCAGACATCCACATTAGAAAAGTATTCACTCAGAATTTTTACCATCTTCGGATCCGGCTTTTTCTTGGAAATTCGCCGTATATACAGCTCGGCCACGATAGAAAAATGCAGATAATAATTTTTTCCTTCTATTAAATACTTTCTATTTGTACGATCACGAAGGACTTGAAGCATATGCAGATTATCTTCCATTACGTAGCCCTTCAAGTCATCAAAGAATTTCTGAAAATGAGTAACTTCATAGTCGTTATTTACATAGAGAAACTCGTCCATTGACACATTCAATTTGTTAAGCAAATTAAGAAGATGTGTAAATGATATGTCACAGTCGCCACGTTCAAAGCGAGAGAGAAAGGCAACCGATACTTCTCCTTGTGCAAGTTCCGACAGCGTCATTTTTTTTGATTTTCGGATGTATCTTAATGTAACTCCAGGATGATTCATAAGCACACCTTTTTTTAATATAGTAAAATTTAAGCAGTTCATAAAGTATGTTTCGCAGAAGGACAATGCTTTGCGTCCCTCATCACAAGTTGAACTTACTTATAGTTTATCAAAAATAACACGACAATAAGCAAAGCGAGCATTTAATTAATAAAAAGTTTAATTAGATATTCTGATTTGATATAAAGCAAAAAAAGACCAAGCAGCAACATTCTGCCTGGTCTGTCTTATTATTCAGCTTTCTCTCATTGAACTTTCGTGCCCTGTTCTAACTCCCACAGCTTTTCGAAATAGGATTGACCCTTGATCATCCGTTCGCAAAGATCACTATGCTTGTCCGACCAACCCTTTTTCATTCCTAAAATCAATCCTTGCCACGCCTCATCAAAGGTCATTCGGCGGCTTTCACTATATTTAGTCGGATACCACTCTGTATACCAATAGCGCATTTCTTCGACATTCCCAGATGAATAGAGCTGATCAAGCGCCATAAACAGCAGCTGCTTCAGCTGTCTTTCTTTTCTTGTTAAGCCCATCATACACTCAGGATTAAGTGAGAGCATATGATATTCTTTTTTGCGAAAACATCCGGCAGGAAGCGGATAGTGGTCGATATCCATTTTTGCTCCCTTCTGCAGGATCAGACTCTCTTGTCTTGGGATCATTCGACTCTTTCGCACAGGAATCGAATAGCCCAAGGTATCGGCGACAATACAGCGTTCTCCATCGGTTGCGATAAAGCAATATTCAATAATCTCTCGTTGATTGTTTTTACAGATCACGCTTCGATTCCGAACATCTTTCAACAATTCTTGGGGAAGATCCTGCAAGTCGTTTTCAATGTAGTCAAGGAGTGGTTTTTCTACTTTAATCAGAGGAATCTGGTCGAGAAGCTCTATAAAATCATGTTTACGCCATTCGAAAAATTCGCATACATTATAGCTGTTCTCTTCACCCTCAAACCAATTTACCCAGATATCACTGACAATTTCCATGAGGCTCCATCTCCTCTGTTTGATTTGACAACATTATGGACATTATTGGAAGATTTTATTCGGATCGAGCAGATTTTTTGTGCCTCATATCTTCTCATGTTCATTTTATGCATTAATCTATGAATCTATGTATTTACGTACCTCGGCGCTCGTAAAAAAAATACTATATAAGAAAAAAACGGGCAAAAAACGCCCGGTCCTTAACTTCTGCAGAACGCGATCGCTTTCGCGTTGCATACAAGATGTATGCGTACATACTTACCTCTTTATTTGTGCAAAAAAAACGCCTGCGAATGAATCGCAGACGCTTTAAAAAAGTAAATTTTAAACTTCGTATCTTTTAAACGCAAGTGTCGCATTATGACCGCCAAAACCAAATGAATTGCTAAGTACCACATTAACTTCTTTTTTCAGTGCTTCATTCGGCACATAATTCAGATCACATGCCTCATCCGGCGTCTCATAGTTGATGGTCGGCGGAACAATTCCTCCTTCAATTGCTTTAATACAAAGAATTGCTTCAACACCGCCTGATGCGCCAAGCAAGTGACCAGTCATTGATTTCGTTGAACTGATTGCCAAATCATAGGCACCGTCTCCAAACACTGCCTTAACAGCTTTCGTTTCTGTGGAATCATTGGCTTCTGTACTCGTTCCATGTGCATTTACATAATCAACTTGATTCGATTTCACACCAGCATCATCGAGTGCCATTTGCATCGAACGGATTGCACCTTTTGCTTCAGGATCCGGACGTGTCACGTGAAAAGCATCGCTCGTGGCACCGTATCCTGCGATTTCGGCATAAATATGTGCGCCGCGCTTTTGAGCCGATTCCAAAGATTCAAGAAGCAGCACACCTGCTCCTTCGCCCATGACGAACCCGTCACGATTTTTATCAAACGGACGGCAAGCCGTCTTCGGATCTGGATTCGTAGAAAGTGCCCGCGCCGACGTAAACCCGGCAAAGGACATATTTGTAAGCGGTGCTTCACTTCCGCCGCAAAGAATTGCGTCGTTGTCTCCACGCTGTATAGCCTTATACGCGCTTCCGATTGAATCTGTTCCAGTAGCGCAAGCCGTTACCGTGCACGAGTTAATTCCTTTCGTTCCAAGTAAAATAGAAACTTGTCCGGACGCCATATCCGGAATCATCATCGGAACAAAAAACGGACTTACACGTCTGAAGCCTCTTTCCAAAGCGACGCGCAGTTCTTTTTCGTAAGTTTCCATTCCACCAATACCAGATCCAATCCAGACACCGGTACGTTCAGCATTCGTTTCATCTATTGTATAATTAGCATCTTCGACTGCCATTTTTGCTGCCGCTACGGCAAATTGCGCAAAACGGTCCATGCGAAGCGCTTCCTTGCGATCAACATATTTTTCAGGATCAAAATCTTTCACTTCACCGGCAACCTTGGCGCGAAAATCGTCAGGGTTTACACGTGTGACAATACCAATGCCCGATTTGCCGGCAATTGCATTTGCCCATGTTGTCGCAACATCGTTGCCAAGTGGCGTCACAGCTCCTAATCCGGTCACAACGACTCTTCTTTTCATTCAATTCTCTCCTTTTGATAGGATTGGAACCTTTTTATCATTAAGTAATCAATAAATGATAGCTATACGATATAATTATAAATTATTTGCCCCATTTAAGCGTGAGCGCGCCCCAGGTGAGCCCTCCACCGAAGCCTACCATCACAAGCACATCTCCGTCTTTAACTTTCCCCTCTTCAACAGCGTCGACTAACGCCAGAGGAATCGAAGAGGCAGATGTATTTCCGTACTTCTGAATCGTCTTAATCATTTTTTCTTCAGGTATTTCCAGTCTCTCACGCGAAGCTTCCATAATTCTTATATTCGCCTGATGAGGAATAAGATAATCAATATCTTCTTTTTTCAGACCAGCTTTCTCTACGACATGAACAGCCGATTCACCCATTTGACGAACTGCAAATTTAAAAACTTCCCGTCCGTTCATTTTAATGTATTTGCCGTCCTGATACAAATAAGAGCCGCCGCTTCCGTCGGCGCCTAATTCAAAGGACAGAATTCCATGACCTTCCGAAACATTGCCAAGAACTGCCGCCGCAGCTGCATCGCCAAAGAGAACAGCGGTACCGCGATCATCCCAATTTGTAATCTTTGACAATTTTTCAACACCGACAACCAGAACATGGTGAAAAGTGTCGTTGTCAATAAACTGTTTTGCTGTAACCATTCCATAGATAAACCCGGAGCATGCGGCACTAATGTCCATTGCAGGTATCCGCCTTGCTCCCAGTCGATCTTGAAGCATGCATGCAACAGAAGGAAAAGGATGATCAGGCGTAACCGTTGCAACGAGAATCAAATCAATGTCAGAAGCTGTCAAACCTGCGTTTTTGATCGCCTGCTCGGCAGCGGCAAATGCCATGTCCGAAGTGTCTGTTTCATCATTGGCGATTCTCCGCTCTTCAATTCCGGTTCTTGTCCGAATCCATTCATCTGAAGTATCCATGACTTTCTCTAAATCAGTGTTCGTAACCACACGTTCGGGAATAAACTTGCCCATTCCCAGTATTCCTGCGGACATCCGCAAATCCCCTCTCAGATCTTAACAGTATATATAATGACTTGGTAACAATATAATACACTAAAAATCATTTGTCCAACAAGCTTCCCGATAAAAGGACACCTGTCTCCGGTTAAATCATCACCTAAAGGCGAATGAATCACACATTCATCACTTAAAGGCATAAGATATGATAAAGACCAGATGTAAAGGAGGGAGACTCTTGATTCAACCTGCTCAAAATCCAAGAGACAGTCACTTTGACCCATTTACGTATCTCATGTTCGGTTCACAAATCCCGCCAGTGCAACAAACACAAACCTATCAACCGCCACAAGCATTCTATCAGAACAGCGGCTGGCAAGCAAGTGGAATGCAAGTACCGCCTGTACAGCCGGTGCAACCGACACAGCCTGCACAACCCGGATTCTTAAAACCGTTTCTCGGCCAAGACGGACATATTGATGTGAGCAAAATGGTAAATGGCGCCACCCAGCTGGTCAATGTCATTAATCAGACAGCACCGGCGATCAAACAATTGTCTCCACTGCTCAATTTCTTTAAAAAGCCATGATTGAAAATGGCAATAGTAAAAGAACTGCAAGGGTGAACTCAGATCCACTCAGCAGTTCTTTTAATTCGATCAAAAGAAAAAGAAGTTTAATCAAGATTTTCTTTGCAGCCATTTCTCATAATTCCGCGGTAAAAGGCTCCTGAGTTTTTCATTTATCGCATCATTCGAATCAAGTCCTTTTTTAAAATGGACGACATCAAGTCCTTCATGTTCCTGCTCCATTAACCCGTTAATTAGTGCTGCTATGATTTCACCATCACACTTGTCGGAAATTAAATTCAAATCCGTCCGTAAAATAATTGCCTCTTTCCTCTTACTTTCGTGCAAAAGATTAATGAAGAACAGTTCCATTTCATTGGCAGCTCTTCCGCGAACAGAAGTCGGACAGGCCGCTCTTCTTTTCCTTTTTTTATCAACATGCTGCCCGCATACCTCCAGGGAAGAGAGAAAAAGTACACGTTGAAATTGCGACGAATCAGCAAGTAGATGACCCATCTTTTTCTTCAATTCATCATTACTTTCCTGTTTCATCCGGAAAGTGTCAGCAAGAATAAGATGCTTTGCTACTGAACGCGGCTTGTCTCGGTCATTATGAAAAAGTGCGTTGCGACCCAAAAACAGCTCATTCTCTTCCTCACGATCTTTCTCTTCATCAGTAACTGCCGAACTAATTGAATAGAAGAAAACCAATAGACGAGAGTCCGCCAAACACCATTGCTTCTTCCATCATTTTCCCCCCTGCTCACGCAAGAAAATATATATATAAAACGGGTAAATGCTCAAGAGCTGCATCAACTAGCACGACTGCAGGAGTCTTGTGCACGTTTGCTTCACAACCTTTACTTTGGGAATGATTATTTACTTTTGTACATAATACATGGCACTTTATCACCATTGTATTTTCATTCAAGTGTCCAGTACCACCTTAAACGGGTTGAATGGTTCTTTATTTGTTAGAAAACTTGATTTCATCAGATTTTCGAAAGCAAATTTTTAGTTGCACTTACATGAACTATTGCTGATCTGTACTATTTTTTTGATATGTATAAAGAAGATATGCCAAAAATGGTGTGATCATCACCTGCGGGGGCTTTTGGGTTCGAAACACAAAAAGCCGAGGCAGGATATACATCCTGCTCCGGCTGATATGGCAAATGGTTTACTCTGATAGTCCAAGTGCAATTCTGGCATACCGAGACATGCGCTCTTTCGTCCACGGTGGATCCCATACAAAATTCACTTCTACTTGATTTACTTCTTCGATCTCTCCAAGCGTACGCTTAACGTCATAGGAAAGGGACGCAGACAATGGGCAACCCATAAAGGTCAGCGTCATGGTCACAATTACATTGTTTTCTTCATCTATGTCGACGCCATACACGAGCCCCAGGTTGACGATATCTACACCGAGTTCAGGATCAATAACATCTTCCAGCGCTTCAAGTATGCGGTCTTTCAATTCCTCAGAAGAACTGTTCTCAGCCACTGCAAATACCTCCTTCCTCATTTGGGTTACGTTTAGTATAACCGAATATCTGGTCTATTTCATCTCTCAGACAGTCTCTTGTCCACAGCCTCAGTATTCTAACAATGCGCTCCATTCCATCATGATATATAATGAAGAAAACGACACAATAGAATCCGTTTATTAACAGAAAGGAAAATACAGATGAACTATACGATGACTTCTACGCCAAACCCGAACGCATTAAAATTCACCGCTGAAGGACCTCTTTTTTCAAATCGAGTCGAAGTTTTCAAAGATGACCAAACAAATTCCCCATTTTTAACAAAATTGATTGAAATAGACGGCGTCATCAGCCTTTTCGGCTTTAATGACTTTGTGACCATCTGCAAATCTCCGGATGCCGCATGGGAAAATCTGCTTCCTCACGTCAAAGAAACGCTCGAAAAATTCTAATGACACCATTACCTCTTCTTAAGGTGGATACTTCTTTCAATGTACAGGTTGCCTTATGTTTGCTGTATTTTTCAGTAAAACAATGAACGAATCAACAAAAAAAGTCTGTGCTATAAATGCGCAGACTTTTTCATTAATAAATCAATTAATCAAAGGTAATAATATCAGATTCGTTAAGTGCGACGTAACCACTCTTTTTAAGTACAACATGCTTTGAAGGATCAAGGTTTGTAAAAATTACAGGACTGATCAGTGATGGAACTTTATCTTTAAGTGCAGGAAGGTCAAAAGACATCAGTTTCTGCCCTTTTACAACTGTATCGCCTTCCTGCACATAATTAACAAACCCATCACCATTCAACTTGACCGTATCAATGCCGACGTGAATCAGGATCTCTAAACCATCGCTTCCCGTCAAACCAATCGCATGCTTTGTTGGGAACACACCGCTAACCTTTCCATCGACAGGAGAAACAACAACCCCTTCATCCGGATCAACAGCAAATCCGTCGCCCATCATTTTTTCAGAAAAAACCTTGTCCGGAACATCGGTAATCGGAAGCATTTTGCCTTTAATGGGTGCGCATACAGATTCCGCCCCGACAGATACAGTGGCTAAACCAGACTCTGTCGATGAACCGTCCGCTTCTTCCTTCGTAAGATCCGCAGAAGATTTGATCAAGTTCTTCATCGCGTCAGCCACAAATTCTACATCCGTGCCTATGATAATCTGCAAGCTTTTCTTATTCAGCTTGACTACTCCGTGCGCACCATGATGCTTGATTGCAGCACTGTCCGCTGCCTCTGAGTTCGCGACGGTTAGTCGAAGGCGCGTGGTACAATGATCGACATTTGTAATATTCTCTTTACCACCGATATCCTCAATAAACCGAGCAGCCATCACTTCATATTTATCATTCGTATTGAGGGCAAGGGCCTGATCCGGATTTTCTTCGAAGAGGTCATCATCCTCACGACCTGGTGTCTTCAGATCAAACCATTTGATGGCAAAGTAGAAAACAACGAAATAGATCACAGCAAAAATAACGCCGACAACCAGCAGCAACAGCGGCTTTTGGGCAATTCGATAATTAATTATATAATCAATGGCTCCTGCTGAAAAACTGAACCCGTCATGGATGCCTAGAGCATAGGTGATCGCTAGTGATAGCGCGGTCAACAAAGCATGGATAACATAGAGTACGGGTGCGAGGAACATAAATGAAAATTCAATCGGTTCTGTAACACCAGTAACAAAGGAAGTAAGCGCAATACCTGCGAGCATCCCGGTGACCGCTTTACGTTTTTCTTTTTTTGCTGCAGCGATCATAGCAAAGCATGCAGCCGGCAGACCGAACATCATGATCGGGAAAAAACCGGAAAGAAGCAGGCCGGCATGCGGATCACCATTGAGAAAACGGGTGATTTCACCGTGGAAACCTTTATACGTACCAAACTCAAACCAAACAAGTGTATTAATGACATGGTGCAGTCCAAGCGGTAAGAGTAATCGGTTTAAAAGGCCATAAATAGCAGCGCCGAATATTCCAGCATCGTAAATCCAAGTCGCTAAATGGGACATGCCGAGCTGTACATAAGGCCAAACATAGCCAAAAATAAATCCAAGAATAAGCATTGTTCCTGACGTAACAATAGGGACAAATCGGCGGCCGCCAAAGAATGCAAGCCAATCAGGAAGTTTAATATTGTGATAACGATTATAGAGCATGCCTGCAATGATTCCGGCAATAATACCGCCAAGGACACCAAGGTTTATTGTCTTATTTAATGAAGTCGCACAGGCGCTGAGTACGAAAAAACCCATTGCTCCGGCAAGAGCAGCTGCTCCATTGTTATCCTTAGCAAATCCCACGGCAATACCAATTGCAAATATTAATGCAAGATTTGAAAACACCGCATTTCCTGCAGCTGCAATGAACGGTATATTGAGCAAGTCAGGCTGACCGAAACGCAATAATAAAGCTGCTGCGGGCAGCGCAGCGATTGGAAGCATAAGCGATTTGCCTATTCTTTGAAGAAAACCCAACATAATATCTCTCTCCCCTGTTATCAATAATAAAAAGATAAAGTCATAGACCACAAAATGATGGATCACTTCTCACAAACAAATACTTGCCTCCTTTATCTCTGTCACATTTTATCTACTATTCTGTCATTTTTGCATAAAAGCAGTGGGTTGTCTAGACATTCAATCAAATTATTTGTCAGATTAATTTACTTGTTATGTAATTTATTTTCACATTTATTAAACAATATAGAACAGAAAAATGTCTGCACCAAATGCAAATTCGAATTCAGTATTTTTAACGAGGCAGGTAGCGGCTGTATAGCTCAATGGATTCTGATACATTAAATCCTCTTCGCTTACCTTTAACACTTCAAAAATTTCGTGTTTACTCGTATCTGGTAAATCCGACAAATGACTATCTAAGGATCGCTTAATCATAGGTTTTCTCTTTTGTATTCGTCTACAATCAGCAAACGTAAACATGAGGGCCTTATGTACCTTTTTTTCTCTTACTCTAATCGTGTATATTTACTTTCTATGAACATTCCACAGGTTTTCAGTGACGTTTGTCCTATTCATTACTAGGCATTTACTCCTGTTTTTACCAATTAATCGCGAATATTGTCAAATTATTTCGAATAAAGATGCTTAATCTATCAATCAATCTAGCGTATAATCAATTTTATTTAATAGAGAAAAGGGAGCATCGTTCATCATTATATAAAATCGATTACATGGGGAGATGATTTACCAATGTTAAAAAAATGGGGCAAACTAGTCTTTACCGCTTTTCTATCATTGATGCTTGTATTCAGTTTACTTCCTTCTTTTGCAGCTGCAGCATCGAGTAAAGCAGATCAAGAACTGACATCTGTAAAACAAGGAACCGGACAATCCGTATTGGAAAATGCTGATTATTTCGGAGATCTTCCAAATGAAACGCCGGTTTCTGTAGATATTGTCTTAAAAACCGGAAATGAACGCCAGTTGCAATCCTATATAGAAAAAACAGTTGATCCTAGCAGCGCATTCTATCACAAGTACCTGAGTGTCCCTCAATTTAAAAAAGCATTTGGTGCACCTGATATCACTGTTAAAGCCCTCACTCAATATCTGAAAAAATACCATATTCATTCAAAAGTATACGATAATAACTTGATTGTCTCCGCAAGTGGGACAGCAGGAGATTTCAACAAAGCATTCAGCGTCACCATTCGAAAAGCAAAGTTCAGAGGCAAAAGCTTCCATGCTGCCAAAAAAGGACCAAAGCTGCCACGCTTTCTCGCGACTCATGTACTGGCGGTTCTTGGCTTAACCAACTATTCCGAACTGACACCTCGTGCAGTAAAACGGCCGCTTAAAATGACACCGAATTCAAGCGGCGGGCCGCTTAATCTTGATCCTTCCGATTTAATTAAGCAGTACAATGTCGGTCCATTATATGATCAAGGGGCCAACGGCGAGGGACAGACGATTGGCATCGTTACCTTAGCAGATTTTAACACTGAAGATGCCTATAGTTTCTGGAAGCAAGAAGGTATTGATGTTAAAGCAGACCGTATTCACAAAATTCTTGTCGATGGCGGATCCGATTGGAACGGATATGAGGAGACATCGCTCGACGTTGAGCAATCCGGGGCACTCGCACCGCAGGCGGACGTTAATGTCTACGTTGGACCGAATACAGATGCAGGCTTTGTAAACGCATTTGCTACGGCGATTAACGAAAATAAAGCCTCTCAAATCTCTGTAAGCTGGGGACTCAGTGAATCAGCCATCAGCGCCGCGATTAAAGACCAAACGGAAGATCCGGCTTACGCACTTGTCTTTAATCAGTTATTTGAACAAGCAGCAGCACAAGGCATCTCGATGTTTGCTTCCGCCGGTGACGCCGGTGCATATGATGCAAGCCGCGATATGGGCACCTACAACTTAGCTGTTGACAATCCTGCCGACAGTCCTTATATTACCGCTGCCGGCGGAACAACATTGCCATGGTCCTACACAACGAAAACGGGTGTGCAACTTAATGTATCGTCTGAACGTGCCTGGGGCTGGAATTACCTTTATCCATACTTTGATTCACTCGGACTCAGTACACCGGAAGGATGGGCAAACTATTACTTTGTCGGCGGAGGCGGAGGATTCAGCCAGCTATTCCGAACTCCTGATTATCAGAAAGGAGTTTCCGGTGTGAATCGATTTACAGCCGTTCAGCAATGGCAGCCAAGTACTGATTTTGGTTCAGTCACTCCGCTCAGTGATCCAAAAATCGTTTCAGGAACGTCAAGCGGTCGAAACATGCCAGATGTGTCGCTTAATGCAGATCCATATACAGGTTATAAAGTGTTTCTCTCCGATCCTAATGCGCCAGGCAGTAATTCCGGTTTTAGCACATTTGGCGGAACAAGTGTCGTATCCCCTCAACTTGCCGGCCTGACTGCATTAATGAACAGCAATCAAAAAGGTCGCATCGGATTTTGGAACAGCCAAATCTACCGATTCGCAAAGCAAAAGAGTTCTCCGTTCCATCCGCTGAACGCGACGGGAACAGAAAATACCAATCTCTATTACACCGGTACGAAAGAAACCATTTATAACCAGAGTACCGGACTCGGAACGATTGATGTCGCTTCACTTGCGAAACATTTTAAGTATCCTTATACGCGCTAATCCTATTTTCAAATAGACCCGCGAATAATCAAAAAAAGAACAATACCTTACTAGAAAAAACGGCTCGACCATTCATCCAAACAATGGTGGAGTCTTTTTTTTATTCATTACTGTACACTGATTTTCTCCAATACAAGCCAGCGAACCCTAAAAAGAAATCCTCTAATTTTGAATAATTAGAGGATTTCCTTTGAATTCTGTTATTGATCAAGAATATTCACATTGTATGTTTTAAGCCATTCGTTCATTTGCGCCATATGGGCAATCAGCTGAGGACCGGACATCAGCTGACCGAACCATGGTGTTTTAAATGAATCGCCTTTCGTATCAATGAGCGCCTGCAATTTCTGTTTGTCTACCAATTCAAGTAATGGCGAACTTGGCGTATTAATAACTTTTTGCAGCCATGCCGAGACAGCTTCCGTATACTTTGGATGATACGTTTTTGGATACGGGCTCTTCTTACGATAAAGCACATCATCGGGCAGATAGCCTTTGAGTGCCGCTCGCAAAATACCTTTCTCATGACCGTCCAGCATTTTCATCGCCCACGGAACATTCCACATATATTGTACGATACGATGATCGGCAAATGGCACACGTACCTCAAGGCTGGCACCCATACTCATACGGTCTTTTCGATCAAGCAATGCAGTCATAAACCAGTTCATGTTAAGATAGAACAATTCGCGCCGTTTTGCATCGATTACCGATTCACCCTCGAGCTTAGGTGTTTCGGCAATCGTTTCATTAAATCGTGCCATTTCGTATTCTTTTAGATTTAATTTACTTCCCCATTTGTCATTGAGCAAATCCTGTCGCGCACCGATTGAACGCATCCATGGGAAGCCTTCCTTAGCTGATGTTTCCGGGCTGTGAAACCAAGGATAGCCTCCGAAGATTTCATCGGCGCACTCTCCGGAAAGTGCGACAGTAAATTCTTTGCGAATTCCTTCGCAGAGCCAGAGAAGTGAAGAATCGACATCAGCATAACCAGGCATATCGCGAACGACAATCGCTTTTTTTAGATAAGAAACAAGGTGTTCATTATCAATGATAAGATTATGATGTACCGTACCAAGATATTTGGAGACCTCTTCAATAAATGGCGCGTCACTGTTTGGCTGAAATTTACTTGTTTTAAAGTAGTGATCATTGCCAACATAATCAATTGAAAAAGTGTGAAGCGGCGGACGTTTCTGTTCTTTAAAATATTCGGAAGCAATGGCCGAAATACCGCTGGAATCCAGCCCACCAGACAGAAAGGTTGCCACCGGAACATCCGCATAAAGCTGACGTTTAACCGCGTCAGTAACAAGATAACGCAGGTTGGCAATCGTATCCTCCAAACTGTCAGTGTGAACATGACTCTCCACATTCCAGTAGCGCCAAATCTTCATACCGTCTTTTGTATACGTGAATGCATGAGCCGGGCGCAGATCGTCCATTCCTGCATAGACACCATGCCCCGGTGTTCGCGAAGGACCGAGTCCGAATACTTCATAGAGCCCCTCACGATCAATTTCCGGACGGACATCAGGATGTGCCAGAATTGCCTTCAATTCAGAACCAAACAGCAGTCTGCCTCCCGATTCCCTATAGAAAAACGGTTTAACACCCATTCGGTCACGCGCACCGAACAAGGTCTCCTTGGCGGCATCCCAGATTGCGAAGGCAAAAATACCATTAAAATGATCGACGCAATTTTCCCGCCATTCAATATAGGCGGTCAGCAGTACCTCAGTATCCGAATGTCCCTGAAAAGTGTACCCTTTTTTTAATAAATCCGAACGTATTTCTTCAGTATTGTACAATTCACCATTGTAAACAAGCACATACTCGTTATGATTCACCGTTTTTTTCATTGGCTGACAACCGCCTTCCGGATCGACGACAACCAGACGCGCGTGTCCAAGCGCTGCATGCTCCGACAGCCATGTATTCAAATCGTCTGGCCCGCGATGATCCATCGTCTCAGCCATTCGTTTCATTGTCTTTCCCTCGCCGCGTAAATCCTGCCGCCAGTCAATCCAGCCTGTGATTCCGCACATTTTTCATGTCATCCTTTCTTGCCGCCATTGGGCATTAGCCTCAACACATCTTATGCAGAACTGCTGGGCACGTGAGAAATGATGCCATTCAAGCATTTTCTGATGCCTATCTGACCAATCAAGTAACGAGAGAATCATCCAATTTTTAATCAGACGGACGAAAAATGCTATTTTCGTTGAAAAATATAATGAACGAAATGAAAAGGCAGAGGAATAACGGATGACCAAAATTATCAGATTAATCGTCTCTTCTTCACTGATCATCGGTATCGCTTTTGTGCTCCTCTATATCATTTCAAGCATGTATAGTCCGCAAGCAGATCATGTACCGCTTCTTAATGATCAGCGGGTTATCAGCCCTGAAGTTAAACACTACCGCCCTATTATTGCCCAAGCTGCTAAAGCGAATGGTGTCGGACAGTATACAGATGTCATTATGGCAATTGCCATGCAGGAGTCAAAAGGAAAATCCGTTGATGTGATGCAAGCCTCTGAGAGTTTGGGGCTGCCCAGAAATTCCATAAATTCACCCGAAAAAAGCATTCAGGCAGGAACGCACTATTTTAAAAAAGCATTGACACGATCAAACGGCAATCTTGAACTTGCTCTCCAAAGCTATAATTTCGGTCTTGGGTTCGTCGATTATGTCGACGCGCACGGCGGAAAATACACGCCGAAACTTGCCCGTCAATTTTCAGAAGAGAAATCTAAAGAACTCAACTGGAGCAGCTACGGCGATCCTAAATATGTCGAACATGTCATGCGCTACTACACCAATGAAAAACAGAAACGCGCATTAACGAAAAAAAAGGATTAAAAGAATCCCGCGAGTTGGCATTCATCTCGCGGGATTTCTCTATTGGTTTAACGAGTATGTGCGGATTCTGAAAAATGTTCTTCCTTCGTCAGTCGACCGTTCTGAAGCCAGTAAATTTTGCTAAAACATTTGGTCAAAAAATAACGATCATGGCTCACTGCAAGTACTGTTCCCGTAAAATGGTTCACAGCTTCTTCCAAAACTTCGCGCGATTCAATATCTAAATGGTTTGTTGGCTCGTCAAGTACGAGCACATTGATCTTCTTCATCATCAAGTCAGCCAGGCGAATGCGTACACGTTCACCGCCGCTCAGTGAACCGATCTTGCGGAATACATCCGAACCGTAAAACATAAACTTTGCAAGTTCGTGTCTCGCCTCCCCTTCGGTCAAACGGGCATGCTCGCGAAAGACATCGATCACACGCCGCTCCTTTTCTGTTTCCTGCTCAAACACATGCTGTGACAATAGCCCAATATTTAAGTTGGTTCCTTGATGAATATTTCCGTGGCTTGGCCTTAATTTTCCAAGTAAACAGTTTAATAGGGTGGTTTTCCCGGCTGCATTTGGTCCAGCGATCGCTACTCGGTCTTGATAACGAATATCCATGCTTACATGTTCAAATAAAGGGTTATGATTAAAACCTGCGGACAGATCAAGACAGCTGAGCACGCGATTTCCAGTGCGGCTGCCACGTGCGAAATCGAGCGCCATTTTATCAGTCTCCATTTTTGGACGCTTCAGCCGGTCAATTCTGTCCAGCGCCTTTTCCATGCTCTTTGCTCGTCGATGCAAGGCAGCATTTGGCGGCTTTGCCTGATTTGCCCATTCTTTCAGACGCTTGATAGCCTCCTTCATTTTTTTGATTTTCTTCTGTTGATCTTCATAAGCAGCAAATTCATTCAGCAGTCTTTCTTGTTTTTCCTTAACAAAATAAGAGTAATTTCCATTGTAAGCAACCATTTCGCCCTCATCCAGTTCCAGCACCTTAGTCACCGTACGATCCAGAAAAAAACGGTCATGCGAAACAAGTAAAATGGTTCCTTTGTATTGCTTGATGTACTGCTCCAGCCATTCTAAAGCAAGAATATCCAGATGGTTCGTCGGTTCGTCAAGTAAAAGCAGATCGGGTTCAGATAAGAGCTGAAGCGCAAGCCCGACTTTTGTTCGCTCACCACCGCTCAGCGAGGCAAATGAACGTCCCAACAATCCCTTAATTTCAAGGCCCTCGGCGACTTGGTCAATTTTGTAATCCATCTCATAGCCGCCCATTTCCTGAAACTGTTCTTGAACACGTGCATATTCAGTCAGCAGCTTTTCAAGCCGTCCTTCGATCGTACCCGCCAATTCCTTCTCCAGCGCTCTCATCTTTTTCTCAACCTTTATGCATTCCGCGAAAGCATGCATCAGTACTTCGCGCGCCGTACTTTCCTGCCCGTCCGGAAGCTGGCGCAAATAACCGATTGATGCCCCATTTTTTATCGCAATAGCGCCTTGATCCGGGGTATCAATTCGTGCGAGTAAATTGAACAAAGTCGTTTTCCCGCTTCCGTTCGGTCCGACAACCGCAACTTTTTCATTATCCAGCACTGAAAAACTGACATCCCGCAATATTTCATTTCCCGCTATATTTTTTCGTACATGATCTGCTTGACATATCATCATTTTCTCGTCACTTCCTTATTTTTTGCATGCAAAAAAATCCACGGGCGCTCATTTACCCATGGATGATTTTGATCTTGATTCAATTAAAAAAACAATTGAGTTCCGCTTCAGTGGGTCACGCGTCCATTCACAAAGCTATGCTGTTTTTTAAAAAAGGGCAGACTGATCCCTTGAATAAAAATGCAGCAAAAATCGCGCGAACTGTGTACAAGAATGATTCCAATGTTGCGCGATACTTCGTGAATAGTGACAATAGACCCACCTCCTTTTCTGCTTTACACAAAGTTTATCAGATCGATCGGTTAAGCGCAATAACCTAGTCAATTCCTTTTTCAAAGCTGTTTTTCATTCCGCGATCATAGAAGGAGTTCGGCCACTTGAGCACTTCTTCACGGATATCCTCGCTTATTTCATTCATTGTTTGCCTCAAGCTCAGTGATCTCTTTGTTGCTTAATCCTGTCCACTCACTGATTTGCCCATGACTTATTCCATTTTGCAGCAACTTTCGCGCGAACTGCTTTTTGGCATTTAATTCACCTTTTTCAATTCCTTTTTTAATTCCTCTTTCCATGCCGTCCTCCACTCCGCGATCATAAAAGGAGTTCGGCCACTTGAGCACTTCTTCACGGATTTCCTCCGGGAGTTTTTTCGCTTGATCCATCAATTGATTCACCTCTTTCTCGTTTAATTGAAGATAGGTTTCAAAAAATCCATTGATCATGCTTTCACGCGCTTCTCCAAGATGCATGCCGATCATCTGCCTGATAAAGGCGAGCCGAACCTGCACACGTTCCTTTTTTGAGTAGTTCATCCTGCTCATGAGCGCGGCTGCAACCGGATTATTGCTGCGCATAAATTTTCGCCAATTCATTTGGGCAAGCTCAAGCTTCAAAAAATGGAATTCACTGATAATCATAAAATGAGGTACTTCTACCACAAATTCATCCGGTTCATCTCTTACTCCATCATAACTGAAAATGGCAATCGGTAAAACAGGTTTTCGAAATTTCAGATAGATCATGATGTAGTAGAGATACATCCGTTCAGAAAAATCATCTTGATAATAGTTTTGCGCCTCGATATGGACAATCAGGATTACATCTTTTTTGGATTTAAGCTTCGTTTCCGCAATGATGTCCGCCCTCTTCTTGTCGCCCTCGATTAGATCCGGAAACAGCTCCTCCGAAAGGAATGTTTTCTCAGACAGATCAAGCATGTGATAAATCTTTGGGAAAAAGGCTTCGAGAAACTCATCAAAAAATTCGTGAAGCAACACTTTGAAGCGCCGATCGTGGTCTGTAGGCATATGAGGCCTCCTTACGCGGTATGGTTGTCGTTGTGCAAGAGGGATTAGGAAGAAAATTTGGAGATAACAGAGAACAAGTGATCGTATACATAAAGGATAACCGAATCCGATTCATAATGTCTAGATAATTCACCAGAGTTTAATCCACACAGTATTAAAGCGCAGATTGGGAATTTTGCATCCCATCTACGCTTTTTTGTGCATTTACTGTATTAGTTCACATCAAAACTGACATGCCAATTGGCTCACATGACAGCCCATTCTTGGTCACAGATTGGTTCACACTTTCCGATTTTAATACAGCAGCGGAAGATTCACCAACATAAAAAAGAAACGGATTTCTTCGCCACTTCATTCACGCATTTTCCCATCATGCATCCTTCTTACGCACAAACAACCCGAAAACATCCGTCGTCTCGACAATATTGGTAAATGCGCGCGGATCGACTTCTTTGATGATCTGCTTCAACCGATACAGTTCATAACGAGTGAAAACAATCATCAGCAAGTCCTTATCCTTGTTCGTATAGCCGCCCTTTGCCGATATTTTCGTAATCCCCCGGTACATTTGAACGGAAATCGCTTTTTGAAGTTCGCTCGCCTTATCGGTGACAACCCAGGCAGTTAGTTTCACATAACTTGTGTGAATGGCATCGACAACACGAATGCTGACGTAGAGTTGAAGAAGCGTATACAACGCACGCCGCCAACCAAACAGAAAACCGGCGGAAAGAATAATTACTCCATTAAGTGCGAACATGTAAAAGCCGATCGGTCGATCCTTGACTCGCGTCAAAATCATGGCGATGATATCCATTCCTCCGCAGGATGCACCGAATTTCAGTGTAATCCCCGAACCGATCGCCTGCACCACTCCTCCAAAGACCGCATTCAGTAAGATATCATTGGTCAGTGGATGAAGCGGGATAACCGCCATAAAAAATGTTGTTAAAGCCACACTGATTGTACTATATAAAGTAAAACGGCGCCCGACTTTAATCCAGCCGGCATAGATAACCGGGATGTTCATCAAGAGAAGCAAAATCCCAGTACTGATATGAAAAGAGGTCGGCTCCAGCATTGAATTAACGAGCTGAGCAATACCAGTAATTCCTCCGGCCAGAACCTTTGCAGGTATGAGAAATAGGTTTAGGGCAGCCGCATTCAGCAGCGCGCCCGTAATAACGACCAATAATACTTTAAATTCTTGATAGAGTGATACTTTCATATCGCCGTTCCTTTCAGAATGGCAGCTCATATTCATCTCGTTCACAAGACAAAGCTGCCGATTCACCATGTATTATTAACAAATTAACACATGGACAGCCAATGCTCAAACCTTTTTATGAATCATTTTTGTAAAATCTGCACAAACTAAGCAAAACTTAATTTGGAGGCTCATTTATGAAACTGACACGTTTGCTTATTCTGCCTATTCTGATGCTTACTATGATCATCCCACAAGCAGGACATGCCGCATCCGGACATAATCCTATGGGTATGCCAGGCCATGATTTTAGGCATCAGTGGCTCTCGCAGATTATCGATCAATATGCACCTGCTGACCTTAAACAGACAATGAAAAAAGATATGGAGACACATCATCATCTGATGAGCGAATGGCGTCAAAGTGCAAATTTCAAAAAAGGTAACCGAGACTGCCAGAATACTTGTGAAAAGCAGGCAAAAAAGATCCAAGCCATAAAAAAAGATCAGGCACAAGGAAAAATTTCAGCTGAGGATGCCCATCAAAAAATAGCACAGTTGTTCCACCATGCTAAATTTGGCGGTCACCATCAAGCATTCGGCCAGTTAAAAACCGCAGTCAAACAAAATGATCGGACAGCAATTATCAAAGCTTTAGAACAGATTGATCAACACATTCAGCAATCCAATAACCGACTAGTCAAAAAGCTTGGCAAAACCGGATGATCGTGTAGATAATAAATGCCATTAGATTGAGTCTTAAGCATCGCAAATTCATTAATTGAGTTTGCAATGCTTTTTGTTTACCGTTTGCCCAGCCCACTAATGGAATAATGCTTTTTCACCGAGGGAAGCACGGTCACCGCTTGGATGGCAAGCCCAAGAAAGATGTAGAAGACATGGATAAACACAATGTCGTGCATAAGATAGGCCTCAATCGTTATCCATCCGATCAGGAGGAACCCAATGTAAAGTGAATGGTTCCACGCACCGGAAGCTGAAGAATCAAATCGGATACGTTCTCCAATAAGCATCGGTTTTTCAAAGATCAGCAGGAATGCGATATAGATCGGATAGAGACCGAGAACAGAAAACAAGATGATACCCGGAATCAGAAATGAATCGAAAGCCGTGTATTTCAGCAACTCAAGCGGCATATGCAGCAGTGTTCCATCTGGCGATAGAATTAATGCACCACCGCCAAAAACTGCACCGACACCAAGAAAGAAATGCAAGATGATCAAAATGAAGCAAGAAATTGTCTTTCCATTGTTCGTTTCGGTCATGATAAATCCTCCAATGAATTAATTTTTAGTCGTACATTTCAAGTCCAGCAAATAAATAGTCGGCGCTTGCCATCATCGCGGCTGCGAGTTCAGCTCGTTCTGTGTCCGATGTGCAGTGCGCGTATTGCATACTGAGCATAAGCTGCTCATTGTTGAAAAGCGTTGCAATGAGTTCTTTCCTGCATTTCTTGATTTTCTTTCTCTGCTCCATAATTGTTAAAACTGAAACGTAATAGGCGATATTTTCTTGAATGAGCTCCTTCTTAAATACCTCCCCGGCTGTTTCATTATAAAAATGTTCGGAAAAAATGATTCTTGCCATCTGAGTCCAAGTTTTATTGATCTTCTCGCCATATGCCCTAATTAAGGATTGAAAGAGTTCAACTGCGTTCATTTGATCGAGCATCTGATCAATTTGCGATAAAGGTGGCCGGGACACATCCAGTGTTTGAGCAAATGTTTCACAAATATCATCCATGATTGCCTTTTTTCCGTTGTAATGATTATAGATCGAGCTTCCTTTGATTCCGACTTTTTGCGCGATATCTCGCATGGATACCCCATTGAATCCGCTCATCGAAAAAAGCTCCAGAGCACAAGCAAATATCTTCTGTTTTGTTAACATATCCATCACCTAACGATCGTTCGTTACCTTCATTATATCTGTTTATTCGTCTTTCGGTCAATTCTGATTTGAAAGATTTACATTCATTTAAAATTTGACAAATAAAAAACCGTCCGTTCGCTATGAACAGACGGTTAACTATCAATAATTATTTTTTCAATGCGGCGAGACTCTCTTTAATTTTTTCTTCCTGTCCGGTTAAGCGGGCATAGTGAAAGAATCTTTTTTCTGCATCTTGTTTCGTTTTTTCAAATAACCGATCAGCGATTTCAGAATTAACCTTTTTCAAGGCAGAAAAACGTGTTTGTTTCATCATAAAATCAGTTAATTCATCAAATTGCGGTCGTTTGAAATCAAGCTGCATCGGCGGTTCGCCTTTGACCTTGCGCTCGGGATCATAGCGGTAAAGCGACCAGTATCCGGATTTCACGGCATCCGTCGCTTCAGCAAGTGCGTTGGTTAATCCACCTCGCAGACCGTGTGATATACAAGGCGTATAAGCGATGACTACAGAAGGTCCCGGATAGCGTTCCGCCTCCGTGAGCGCCTTGATTGTCTGCATCTTGTTCGCTCCCGAAGCGATTTGCGCCACGTAAACATGGCCATAATTAATCGCCATCATGCCCAAATCCTTTTTCGCCGTCCGCTTACCGCCTGCGGCAAACTGAGCAATAGCCGCTGCCGGGGTTCCTTTTGACGATTGTCCGCCTGTGTTGGCGTATACTTCATTATCCGTGATCAGAATGTTGACGTCCGCCCCGCTGGCAATGACATGGTCGATTCCGCCAAAGTCAATATCATACGCCCAACCATCGCCGCCAATAATCCATTGGCTTGTTTTAATAAAGAGATCGCGTTCTTGGTAAATGGTTTCAAGCAGTGGCAGATGAACCTTCTCCTGAAGCAATCCGCGCTCGAGTTTTTCCGCACGATCCCTTGTTGCTTCGCTTTCCGTCATCTTTTCGATCCATTCGTTCATCAAGTCCTTTAAGCCGTCACTGACTTCATCACATTGCACTACGTCCTTCATTTGATCAGCAAGCCGTGCACGCCTTGTATCACGCGCAAGCTTCATACCGAGACCGAACTCGGCATTATCTTCGAAGAGTGAGTTCGACCAAGCAGGTCCGTGGCCCTGTTGATTTGTCGTGTAAGGAACAACGGGATTGGATGCTCCCCATATTGAGGAACAACCGGTTGCATTTGCGATCATCATCCGGTCGCCGAAGAGCTGCGTTAATAGTTTTATATAAGGCGTTTCGCCGCATCCGGAGCATGCGCCTGAGAATTCCAGCAGCGGCTGTTCGAATTGTGATCCTTGAATGGTCGCTTTCTTCACCGGATTGGTCTTTGCCTTCAGTGTCATTGCGAACGCCCAATTGACCGCCTGATCCTGCTGTGACTCCGCCGGTTTCATAAACAGCGCTGTTCCAGCCTTCGGGCAAGCTTCAACACATAATCCGCATCCGGTACAATCCGCAACGGAAACTTGAATGCGATAGTTCAGTCCGTCTGCACCGCGCATCGTCCGGACAATAAAGCCTTCCGGCGCCTTCTCCATCTCTTCTCCATTGGCAAGAAACGGCCGGATCGCTGCATGCGGACAGACGAACGCACACTGATTGCAATTGATGCAAAACTTCGGGTCCCATTCCGGAACCTGCAGCGCAACGTTTCGCTTTTCATAGGCAGATGTGCCCAGCGGCATACTGCCGTCCGCCATATTTTCCTTCAGCAGTGTGCTTACTTTAATCTTACCGCCTTCCTCGCGGTTCATCGGCTTTAAGATATTCAAGACATAATCCGGCTGCTTTTTAACTGAATTCATACTCATTGGTTTTGGCTTGTCATCCGCTTCACCCCATTGCTGCGGAATCGTTACCTCATGAAGCAAATCCACCGTTTGATTGATTGCGTCCACATTCAGCTGTGCGATCGCCATCGACTTGCGGCCGTAGGTCTTTATTGCAGATTGCCGAAGCCACTCAATGGCGTCAGCAAACGGTACAATATTGGTCAGCTTGAAAAAGGCGGTTTGCATGATCGTATTAATTCTGCGTCCCAGCCCGATTTTACCGGCAAGGCCGATTGCATTGATTGTGTAAAAGCGAATCCTATTTTTTGCTAAATAACGCTTCATTGACTTCGGTAAATGGGCTTCCAAGTGGTCGTCATCCCAGATCGTGTTCAGTAGAAAAGTTCCGCCTGTTTTCAAACCCTTGAGAAGATCATAGGAGCGCAAATACGACGATGCATGGCAGGCAATAAAATCCGCATGTTCAACCAAATAGGCCGATTTAATCGGTTGATCCCCGAAACGAAGATGCGATACCGTGAGGCCGCCGGATTTTTTCGAATCGTAGGAAAAATAGCCTTGAACATTAAGATCGGTATGGTCGCCGATTAATTTTATCGACGCTTTATTTGCGCCGACCGTACCATCAGACCCAAAGCCCCAAAACTTCGCTTGGAAGGTACCCTTTGGCGTCAAATCCAGACTTGGAAAAGCCGGAAGCGACAGGTGTGTTACATCGTCATCAATGCCGATTGTAAATCGTTTCTTCGGATGCGCGCTGCCAAGATGTGCGTATACGGCTAAAATGTCCGACGGAGTCACGTCCTTAGAACCGAGCCCATAACGTCCGCCGATCACTCGCGGATGGCGGTCGCTTTCATACAGAGCACTTTGAACATCAAGCAGCAACGGTTCTCCTGAAGCTCCCGGTTCCTTTGTCCGATCCAGAACAGCAATATTTTCAACCGTTTCAGGAAGCTTTTCCAACAGCTTTTCTGTCGGAAACGGGCGGTATAAATGGACGGACAGCAAGCCGACTTTCTCGCCTTGTTCAGTCAGATGATCAATTGCCTGTTCAATCACCGAGGTTGCCGAGCCCATGGCCACAATCACACGCGTAGCATCCGGTGCTCCATAGTAATTGACGAGATCATAATTCGTGCCTCTCAACTTATTTATTTCTTGCATATAGTGAGCGACAATTTCAGGCACTCGGTCATAATAGCTGTTAACCGCCTCCCTCTGTTGAAAGAAGAGATCCGGACTCTGGCTCGATCCGGTTGCTGTCGGGTGATTCGGGCTCATGCCTCTCCGACGAAACGCAGCCACCGCATCATGATTCAGCAATCGCTTAAAATCGTCATGGTCGATCACATCAATTTTTTGAATTTCATGACTCGTACGGAAGCCATCGAAAAAGTTTACAAAAGGAATCGATGCCTCAACCGTAGCGAGATGTGCAACTGTCGAAAGATCCATAACTTCCTGAACACTGCCTTCAGCGAGCATGGCAAATCCGGTCGCACGTGTTGCCATGACGTCCGAATGGTCGCCAAAAATGCATAACGCATTAGAGCTCACTGCGCGTGCTGCAACATTAAAGACAGCCGGAAGCAGTTCCCCGGCAATTTTATACATATTCGGTATCATCAGCAGCAAACCTTGCGATGATGTATATGTAGATGTAAACGTTCCTGTTTTTAACGAACCGTGAACCGTGCCGGACGCACCTGCTTCAGATTGCATTTCAACAACACGGACCGGACTTCCAAAGATATTCTTTTTGCCTTGGGCGGACCACTCGTCGACCATTTCGGCCATGGGCGAGCTTGGAGTGATCGGATAAATGGATGCTACTTCGGTGAATGCATAGGATACATACGCAGCCGCCGTATTGCCATCCATCGTTTTTTTATTGGTCATTTTCTCTTCCTCTCCATCAAATCGCGTATTTAGAACACGCCTCTATTAAATCTACTTATCTCTATATCAATCCTTTTCTATTTTAGCGCTTCAAAAGTACAAGCAACTATGTATGCTGTGATAAAAATCGCACAATTTATACAAAAAAAAGACTGTTTCCCGAAATAGTTCCGGAAAACAGCCTTTCTTGCAATTTGTATCGAACCGCATGCTAGTCCATTAATCGTTTTCTTTTGCCGATCACAAGAGAAAGTGCAGCGAAGGCGACAGCGAAAGCAATCACCACAGTCATGCTATAAATAATAGATGAAAGATCAGACCATCCAAATTGAGTGAGCTTAGCGATATGAGCATTGGCCTGCACATACCAATACGTCGGTGTGAAGCTGGCAAGCTTAAGCACCGTATCATTCAAGAATTCCTGTGGAACGAACACCCCGCTTATAAAGCAAGGGCCAAGCGTAATCACATTGCAGACTGCGGACATCGCCTCAAGATTTTTCATCAAAGTACCGATCAAATAACTCATACTGGTCATACAACCCGTAAATACTAAGGAATTAATTAGGAAGTAAATGATATTTTGTGTACTGTAGCTGCCGGTGTCCAGCAGAAAATCAAATGCAATCAAAATGACCCAAGCGATAGCCGCAAACAATAGATTCGCCATAATCAGCTGAGCATTAACGCTGCCGGCGGAAAGCGGCGAGCAGCGATGCCGGCGGCTCAAATCCTGTTTGTTGAAAACAATCATGATCGTCGAAATGCCCATGATAAGAACGGCAGATAAAGCATAGGCAAAATAATTGAAATAGTATAAGGAAAAACTCCCCGAGGTTTTTGCACTCTGATGTGCTTTAATCTGTACAGGTGTCTCGCCGGATAAATTTTCTTGGAGGCGTTCTGCCAGCTCCTCTTGGCTTATATCTGGTTCATGCTTCGCGTAGAGTCGCGCCAAGTTCCAATATTGGTCGACATTAATGTCGACATAGGCATTCTGAATCGATCCGGGCACAACGGTTTTCTTCATTTGCGCCGATCCTCCGTTCAGCACACTGTCCGTGAAGCCCTTAGGAATGCGTAAAATATAAGTGACCTGACGGAAAAACAGGGCGTCCTGGAGTTCTTCCGTACGATCGGGCAAATTGACAAACTGAGCGCTGCGCGACAATTCATGGCGAAACGCTTCAGTCAGAGGGGTCTTTTCCTTCGAAATGAATGCCACTTTAGCTTTCTTTTGAGAATAACCGTTACTTAGTTCTGACGTGCCATTCGTTGCCAGTGCAATCGAGATGGCTAGAAAGATAACGATATAAATAGAGACTGAGATCCAGTTGTGCAGGAAAATTTTCAAACATAGCTTAAAGACTGGCATATTTCCGCCTCCTGACGATCAGATAGGTCGCGGCGCTGAATAGAACGATGAAAAGGAGCATTGCGCCTACGTTCAAGGCATACCGATTTAAAGAATCATAATAATAGAGCGCGTAGAATGCGTCGGTCAGCAGGTTTACCGGATTCAGCCAAACGAGTGGCGGAAGGTATTCGGCAATTATATACTTCATATCTAAGAACATCATTCCCGAGAGAAACGAGCCGACCATGGTTACAACCATTAAAATAGCGACTTTCAGTCCTCCGCCTTTTTTAATGAGCGCACTGATAAATGCCCCGAATGATAGGCCGAGCACGCTGCCGACGAGCGCGGTCAATAAGACATACCCTGTGCGCGGACCGAAGCTGATGTTCAATCCGAGGCGCAAATAAGTAAGCAAAATGAGAATTTCTGTGTAAAGAATAACTAGAGCGGCTGAACTGCCGGCAATAAATGCCTTAAGTTTGTGTACCGGCGCCATATTTACACGTGCGGCGCGGTCAGTGATATTCGCCTGAATATCGCTGACCTCTTTCATGCCCCAGAAACTTCCATAGAGACAGGCCATCGCAATTAAGGAATAAAAATAATTCAATATATTATTCGGTTCCGCGCTTCCACCCGAAATCTCCTTGACATAATTTTGACGGTTGCCGACATCATTCAACAATCCGTTCTGCAAGGCTTCAGGATGATCAGACGCGATTTGCATGACAGCGGAGTTACTGGAACGATATTGATCGGCAAAGGTTGTCATTATGCTCTGATTGAATCCGGATTCCTTTACGGTCAATTTAATCGTCTTTCCGCTTGTATAATAACCGTCAATCTTCCCCTGCTTCAGCCATTCAGCTGCCTCTTCCTGATTCGACGCCGCCTTCATATTAAACAAGCGATTTTTCCCTTTCGAAACACTGTTCAATGCTGATTTAAACGGGGCATCGTACTGATTGTGACCGCTGACAACAACTGCTGCGTCAATAGGATGAAAGGCCTCATCGTCATTCAAGTTCATAAAGGCTAAGTAGAAAAATGTAGCAAGCAGAATGGGGAAAAGGAGTGTCCAAAACACCAACTGTTTGTCTCTGATTAAGCACTTAAATCGATAACGGAACACATGCGCAAACATTTGATTCATCTCCTCTCAGTCGCGAAGCTGCTTCCCGGTTATTTCAAGAAAAACATCATTCAGAGTCGGCAATTCAGAATAAATACGACCAAATCCAATTTGATTGTTTTTCAAAAAGTTAAGGACAGACTCGAGATTGTTCGTTCCCTTTCCTGATTTGATGATTAAACGTTTATCAATCTTATCAACCGAAACAACACCGGGAAGCGCGCGCAATTGACACAGCTGCGTTTCTTCAATCGAGAACGTTTCTACGGTGATCTTTTCACCTAGCGTAATCATTGCCTTCAGCTCCTCCTTAGTTCCTGAGGCAATGACCCGGCCCTTGTCCAGGATGACAATTTTTGAGCAGATCTGCTCTACTTCCTCCATGTAATGGGAGGTATAAACAATGGTCGCTCCCTGTGCGTTTAGTTTCTCGATACCCTCAAGTATTTTATTTCGACTTTGCGGATCAACGGCAACAGTTGGTTCATCTAAGAAAATGAGCTTCGGTTTATGAGCGATTCCACAAGCGATATTCAATCGGCGCAAAAGGCCGCCGCTCAATTTCTTCGGATAAAACTTTCGAAAATCCTCAAGCTCAACAAAAGCAATCGCTTCTTCGACCAGCTGCTTTCGCTCTGCCTTGTCTCGAACATAAAGGCCGCAAAAATAATTGATATTTTCATACACCGTTAATTCGTCGAATACCGCGACGTTCTGCATAACAATACCGATATCGCGTTTGATAGCGTAAGCATCCGGCGTCATTTTCTTACCGAAAATTTCAATTTCTCCTTTGTCATAGCTCAGCAATGACAGAATGCAGTTGATCGCCGTGCTTTTACCGGAACCGTTCGGACCAAGCAGACCGAAGATTTCTCCTTCTTTAATATCTAAAGATAAATGATCCAGAGCGACAAGGTCTCCGTACCTTTTCACCAAATTCTTCACATGAATCATCATTTTCGTGTCTCCCTTCCTATCTGTATTCAGTTTAGCTGCTTCGTTATATCGATGTAAGTGCCGTTCATCATCGATGTTCATGACAATTGTCATCATTCCCCATTTGGAATTGTGCGCACAGAGAAAAAATGGTTAAATGAAAACATAAAAGGAATGAACGAAGACGGACGGTGGCTATGAATCATATTATTGATAAATTAATCCTTCTTATTTGCTGTCTTGCCGTATACCTGTTCGGCCGGACGTTTGATAGTGATGTTGTCCCGATTCTGCTTGCTGTCATTTTCACCTGTCTGCTCAGCTATTTTGATCAGAGTCGTTGGCAAATCATTCTGACTGCATTCTTTTTGTTCATCGCACTGCTCTTGCCGTGGGCTTGTGTTTTTCTGCCATTAGTCTGCTATGATCTGCTTTTTTCAAAGAAACAATGGTTTTGCTTGCTAGCGCTGCTGCCTTTAACACTCTTTTTCCCGAATGCTCCTTTGGCTGCGGATACAGCACTCTGCGCACTTTTTGTTTTTTCCGCTCTATTAAAATACAGAACGATTGCATTTAACCAACTTGCAGAACGTTATTATAATCTGCGTGATACGACAAAAGAAATGTCTTTGCGTTTAAAGAAACAAAATCAGGATTTGCTGAAGAAACAGGATACCGAATTAACAATGGCAACGCTTGGCGAACGCAACCGAATTGCGCGTGAAATCCATGACAGCGTGGGACATCTGCTGTCGCGTGCACTGCTGCAAATTGGCGCTTTTCTCGCTGTGAAGCAGGATCCGCAAACGAAGGAAGCACTCTCCACTCTGAAGGATACCCTTTCAGAAGCGATGACGAGCATCAGAGCAAGCGTTCACGACCTCCATGACGAGTCCATTGATCTGCGTACTCAGCTCGTTGATCTGAATCATAAATTCACCTTTTGTCCGCTAGCCTTCGATTATTCTGTCCAAAACACGCCGGGAAGCAAGTTAACCTATGCGTTGATCTCGATCGTAAAAGAGGGCTTATCCAACATCGTCCGGCATTCTGCTGCCACACGTGCGGCAATTACGCTCCGCGAACATCCTGCATTTTATCAATTGATCATTTCCGATAACGGGCGGGTGCGAAACTATGATCCGAATAACGGAATCGGTTTAAAGAATATAAGAGATCGTGCCGAAGCATTTAACGGTCTTCTCAATATCGAAACAAAGAACGGATTTGAACTCTTCATATCGATACCTAAGGAGGAAGAAGGATCATGAATGTACTGATTGTCGATGATGATCGGCTTGTCTCCTCATCGCTCAAAACGATTCTTGAGGCGGATTCTACGGTTCATGTCTCGGGAATCGGCAACTCTGGGACCGAAGCGGTTGCCCTTTATCGCGAACTTACCCCCGACATTTTACTCATGGATATCCGGATGGACGGAATGACAGGGATTGAAGCGGCCAAGGTCTTGCTAGGAGAGAATTCTGAAGCAAAAATTCTTTTTTTGACCACTTTTTCGGATGACGATTACATTGTCGAAGCTCTTCGTATAGGTGCCAAAGGCTATATTTTGAAGCAGAATTTTGAGAGTATCGTTCCGGCTCTGAAGGCTGTTTTCAGTGGTCAGCGTGTATTCGGCGATGCCATCGTCAGTAAAATCCCCTCATTGATGAAACAAAAAGAACAGCCGAATTTCAGCCAGTTTAAACTGAGCGAACGCGAACTTTCTATCATTAAACAAGTAGCAAACGGCAAATCCAACCGTGAAATCGCGCAAAACCTTTTTCTCAGCGAGGGTACGGTACGCAATTATATCAGCACAATCCTTGAAAAGTTGGCGCTGCGCGACCGCACCCAGCTCGCCATTTTCTACTACAAACAGCTTTGAGTAAAATGAACATCTTATTTGGGCAGTGTTGCGTATGATTGCGAATACAGGTCTGCTGCATTAATCGTTAAAAAGGCGGTTCAGCATTCAATTAATGAATGCTGAACCGCCTTTTTTCGGCTTTAATTGATCAAAACACTTTATTTAGATTTCAGAGCATTTCCATGTGCACGCGACTTCCTCTGCCCGATGGGACCGCAGGCGAAACAATTAATCGTCGCGGCAGTCGCTCACGCATCTCAGGCACGTGGCTGATGACACCGATTGCTAAACGCCGCATATGCAGCTTTTCGAGTGCGGTAACCACTGTATCAAGAAGCTCGGGGTCGAGCGAACCAAAGCCCTCATCAAGAAAAAAGAATTGAAGCGGAACATTGCCCCGGAGCTGGATCTGTTCTGAAAGAGACAAAGCCAGAGCAAGCGAGGTTAAAAACGTTTCTCCTCCTGATAAAGACGAAACCGGGCGATAAACACCGCCGTTCCCATTGTCTCGAATAACAAAACCGCCGTCCTCATCTACTTCAAGTACATAACGGTCATGTGTCAGTTCACCAAGCCGTTTCGATGCGGCGGCGCAAACCTGTTGAAGCTGCTCTTCCGCAACGAATTCGACAAATGCATTGCCGCGAAAAACGCGTTGCAATTTTTCATACTGATCGGAAGCCTTCTGATTTTTCTTTCGTTCCGATTCCAGCTTAAGGAACAATTTATGATCTTTCTCTAGATTTTCTCGTTCTTTTGAAGCGGCGCCAACGCGTTCTATCAGTGACTGCACCTTCTCCTTCAGTTCCATCCACTGCTGTCGCAATTCATCCAGTTGATTTTTAGAAACCGATTGATCACCGAGTTTTTCAGAGATTGACTGAATTTCAGAAGAAAGCTTTGTTGTCTTTTCTTCATAGCTTATCAGATTTTCAGAAAGCTTGACCCGCACGTCATCGCTTAAGTGAGCCTTTTGTACTTGATCACGCTTTTCAAATTGGGAAGCAGCGAGCCGTTCCTCCCATTTTGCACTTGCTGATTGATATGTCTTTTCCGCCCGTTCCTCTCGTGCAGAAGCATTTGTACAGTCCTTATCAACACGGTGATACGTGTCTATTGCGGCTTGAGTAATGCGTTCGGCAGATTCCATTTCTTGTTTCAATCGGACCATTTCCTGCTCAACATCGAGTGCCAATTGTTTCAGTGCCATATCTTCGCTTAATTCCAGCGCGTGTAATTGGTCGCGCCACTGAAGCAACGATCTCTCTGCCGCTTCCTGTCTGCCGACCCCTTCGCTCCATTGCTCGTCAAGGCTGCCTAAGGCCTCCTGATCTTGACCAGCTTTTTGTTCAAGTTGGCCAAGGTCTTTTTTCATCCGCTGTACCTCCAAGCGCAAGTGCTCCGCCTTTTGATCAGATTCACGGATCGCGTTAGCCTCTTCCTGTACTTTTTTGAATGAAGAAAAGCGGGTATTCCATTCATTTAACCGCAGATCACGTTCCCGTTTTCTTTCGATTGCTTGGTCTTTAAGGGACGACATCTTTTCTATGTACATGGCAGATCGAGCATCACATGTCGAGTGTTGTGATTCGATAGTACGCGCTCGGTCCAGCTGCGTCGCCAATTGATCCGCAACCTGCAGCTGATCCTGTTTCTCCTCTTTAATCGCGAGCGTGATTCGATTGAGCAGATCCTTTATACCGGAACGCTCCCATTCTGCGAAATCAACTGATTGATCCATGTCATGATTTTCTCGACTAGACGGTGATGCTGCCTGCACAGAAGCGGGAAAGGCTTTCGCCTGCTGCTCTAATTGTGCTGTGCAGATTCTGGTTTCCTGAAGTTGATTCATTAAGAATTCAGTTGTTTTCTGATAAAAAGTTCTCTTTGCATCAATTTCAGTCTCTGAAAGCATTTCATCTCCTGCCACCGGAGTTGGATGGTGAAGCGCGCCGCATACCGGGCACGGCTCGCCGTCACGCAGTGCAGCAACCAATTGCAACGACAGATTATGGCGATTGATCCGGTCGCGTTCTTGCTCAATTCCTTTGTTTTGCATGTCAACAAATGTCTGCGCAGATCGAATGAGCCTGCTTGTATTAACAGCGCGGTTATAAATTTCCTGATTTTGATTGAAAAGCGATGAATCTTTTTTATTAATCTGCTCCTGCTCACTTTCAAGATGCTTGATTTCCTGTTCGCATTTTTCAAGTGTGTCGCGCAGTTGAATCCATTCACCGCGTTTCTCGCTAAGATAAACATCTAGAGTATCGATCTCTTTTTTTTCTTGCAGAGCTTGTTGAATGAGCGTTCGTCTGTCGCTTGGCACTTCCAGTGCCGTCAGTTCACGCTCTTTCTTATCCAGGCTCGCCTTCATTTCATTAAAGTGCTTCTGCTCTTGCTCTAGTGCTGTTCGCGCCTTGCCTCGTTTTTGCTCGAGCGATTTTTTTTCTGTTTGGAGCTCTTGCAAAGCGTTCAATTCACTCTTAAGCTGATTTTGAATCGATGCGCCTTGGAGAAATTTTTGTTTACTCTCATCAAGCTTCGGCATTTGCTCATCCAAATTTTTCTTTATGCCTTCACGTTTCTTTTTTACCGCTTCAAGCTGTGCCTTTTCAAGATCAAATCGGCGTCGTGCTTCCACGTGTTCATTTTTTGCCTTTGTCGCTTCCAACTCTGTATCGCTCAACGCCTCTAGGTAAGGCATCAACTTATCCGCTGCCTCATTACGATCAAGCTTGATCCTTATTGTTTCATAGTTGTCCTTTTCCCGGATCAACTCCTGAAGTACCTGAGTCTTTGCTTCCTTGTCTTCAATCATGCTGTAGATCTGCTCAAATAATTGCTTCTCAGCTTCCACGTGCTCAAGCTTAGTCCGCGATAAAGTGAGTTCATGCTCAATCTCTGTGCATCGTTTGATTGCCGCGTTGACCGCCTCTATAGATGCATCACCAAGCATTGCCTGCTTCTCAACAATAATCTGGAGCTGCTGTTTCCGTTCGTCGAATGCTCGTTTCAGACGTGCAGATAATTCATCACCATATTTTTCAAGATGAAAGAGCCGTTGGAGCATCTTGCGACGATCATTACCTTTGAGTGTCAAAAATTCAGCGAATTTACCTTGAGGCAGCACAACCGCCCTTGTAAAATCATCATGTGTCAATCCAAGAATCTCTTGTACGGAACGCGTCAAATCACGTTCTTTATCAGCAATCACCTCATTGACGGCGTCAAGCTTCAGCAAACGGCAGCTTGCCAGACGCAAACCGCCGTCCTTTGTGCGCTTATAGCTGCGTTCCGCGCGGTATCGTTCCGTTTTATCTCCGGAAAGTTCAAAGGTGAAACCAACCGACATCTGTTCTTCAAGCTGATTTAAGATCCCGGATGTGTTATTTGCCGCACGCTCCACCGTTCCATAAAGTGCGAGCGTAATTCCATCCAAAATCGTCGATTTTCCGCTTCCTGTCGGACCGAAAATGCCGAATAATCCGTCCGCACACAACGCTTCAAAGTCAATATGCTGTTCCTCACGAAAACTATTCAATCCGTTTAAGGTCAATTCAATCGGTTTCATTCGGAACCCTCCCCGCCGCAACTTCACGCGCGGCTTCATCCTCGTCAATCAGCTGCATGAATAGACGAATAAGATCGGTACCAGGCTCAGCGCCATCTGTCTGCTTTTTATAAAATCGAACAAAAAGTTCATCAATAGGCAGATTAGAACGTTCAGAACGTTCTTTGTCTTCTTCAACACTGTTGTATATCGGTCTTATGGTGACGATCCGCGGACGTGCTTTACGTAGTGCTTGAATGTCATGCATGCTCATGGCTTCATCCAGCCGGATTTCCAAATCAATCCATGCTTCAGGATCACGTGCTTCATCAATCCACTGATGCACTTCATTTAAGCCATTCTCCGCATGCCATCGAGTCAGCGGACGACCCGATTTAAGTTCAATCTCTCTTAATGCAAGCGGTGCACCAGGCATACCCTCAAGAATACTAATTGATTTAGGCCTGCCGGCTTCTGAAAAACTATAAGCAAGCGGCGATCCGGCATATCTTGCCGGAACCGGTGAGTCCAATAAGTTTTGCGGTCGGTGCAGATGTCCGAGCGCAACATATTGAGCAGAACGAGGAAAAGCAGATGGATGGACTGTATAAGCACCGCCTACTTGAATCGGCCGTTCAGAATCAGATTCTTTGCCTCCTGCTGCAAAAAGATGAGTCATCAAAATGTTCACTGCATCCTTATTAAACGACTTTGCCTGCTCACGAAAAAGCGCAGCAAGACGTTCGTTATATGCAGCCTTAATCATGTCTTCATCATTGATTTCACTGAGACATTCATTTAAGCGGGATTCGGAAGGATAAGGAACACACCCGAGCACGAGTGTCTCGTCTGTCCTTTTGATCGGGATGACCAGGGGCTTAAGCACTGGCCGACCGACAATGGTTATGCCCTGCCTTCCGGCGAGTGGCCTGGAAGCCTCCAGCCGCTCCGGACTGTCATGATTACCGGCAATGATCAGAACAGGACGTTTTCCGCCGAGTGACAAGCGCTGCGCGGTTTCGTAAAAAAGTGCTTCGCTAGCAGCAGGAGGATTAACCGTGTCAAAGACGTCGCCCGCCATCAGAATCGCGTCGACATTTTCTTCGTCCGCAATGCAGCAGATTTCATCCATAACCTGCTCCTGTTCCTCTGCTCTTGAGCGGCCCTCAAGACTGCGCCCAAGATGCCAGTCGGCTGTGTGCAAAAGTTTCATGACTGATTCCCCCCGCTTGTCAGATCGATAAAGCAGCCAATATCAAAAGCATAAAGACCGACAAGTGCTACTTTCTGCTTCCAAATTTGTTCAATGGCTTGTCTGTACAGATCGAGCTGCACTTCATAACGACGTTTCAGTTCAGCTGCAGCAGTTTCCTGATCAGGAAAACGACCGGAAAGGTGATCGGTTTTATAATCCAAAAGAATTAATCCGTCTTTATCTTCAATAATGCAATCAATAACGCCTTGAACGAGCACCGATTCTTGATGATTTGATCGTTTCCATGTTGGATAAACATCATCTGTCGATAAAGCAAGACTGAACGGACATTCTCGGACAACTTTACTCGCTGCTCGCATCTTTTCTCCGATCGGTGTCTGGAAAAATTGATATACTGCTTCATAATCGAAACTCTGCTCCTGCACGTCAGTAATCACTTCATTTTCTACAAGCACGCGGCCTTGTTCCTGAAGCTGCTCCTGATCATCGACTTTATTTAAATTTAGATGCTGCATAAACAAGTGAAGTGCGGTACCTCGCTCAGTTGCAGAGAGTGCAGATTGCTGCAGGAATTGTGGACGGTCTCTGCCGATCGAGGAAAAATGTTCCGGGTCGCTAAGCAGGCGATCATCGGTCCCATCGCTGAAGTAGTCTTGCTGTGCTTTAATTTCCGTAACCGTCTGTTTCGCCATTGATGTGGTGGCCGCAAAATCGGGATACGACCACTCGAGACGCTTTGCGACCTCATCCTGAAATCCGGAATGGGAAACGACAGCTTTACCTTGATGAAGTCTCTGCAGACGTTCCCGATTCACGGCCTGACGATGATCCTCTGCTTGAGTAAGTCCTGAAGCAGCAATAATCTGTACGATCCATGAAGAGGGGTCCATTGATACTGCTCTCTTATCAGGCTGATCATCCAGCAAGTCATGAAGTGCTTCAGCTGCGTGATGACGCGCAACTGCCGGGAGAATCCAATCAAAGAAGGTTACGGCAGACGCACGCGCATCTTCCGGAAGCAGCCACTCCCTGGTTTGCAGAACAGGTCTGAATTTCTCTATTTGTTTTTTCGCGTCTTTAACGGTTCCAATCAGAATCAGTTTTTCTTTTGCCCGCGTAACCGCGACATATAAAATACGTAATTCTTCAGCAGTCGCATCCGCTTTCATTCGTTCTTTGATCGCCAAATAAGGCAGCGTGGGAACACTGGTACGCATGTCGGGATTAATCCATTTCGTACCGAATCCCAAATCTTTGTGCAAAAGTGCTGGTTCAGCGGTGTCACGCATGTTGAACCGTTTATTCATACCCGCAACGAAAACAACAGGGAATTCCAATCCCTTGCTTTTATGGATGGTCATAATGCGAACAACATCTTCCTGCTCACTAAGTGCACGTGCTTCCCCAAGATCGCCGCCGTTTTCTCTCATTCTTTCAATAAATCTGAGAAACCGAAACAGTCCGCGAAATGTCGTTTTTTCATATTGACGCGCGCGATCGTAGAAAGCTTTCAGATTTGCCTGGCGCTGCGTGCCTCCAGTCAATCCGCCGACATAGTCGTAATAACCGGTATCGCGATAAATTTGCCAAATTAATTCAGCAACCGAATGATTTTTAGAAAAATCACGCCACTCTTCAACCTTTTCAAGAAATAAACTCAATCGTTGTGCTAAATCTTGTTCATTGTCTTCTGTATAACGTTTTAAGGCATGATAAAAACCTGATTCCCGATCAGACATACGGATGGCAGCCAATTCATCCGCGTTTAACCCGATGATCGGGGAACGCAGAACTGCCGCGAGCGGTATATCCTGCTCCGGGTTGTCAATCACTTGCAGAACAGAGAGCATGACCGACACTTCCACCGTGTCAAAATAGCCTCTGGATAACTCTGCATAAGCGGGAATAGCGCGGCGTCCGAGCACATCTTTCATGACTGCCGCGGATGTGCTTGCAGAGCGCAGCAGAATCGCAATATCTCGATAGCGGATTTGACGCATATGTCCTAAATCACGATCAAAGACTTGGTAGGACGGGGATGTTCCGTCGCCGATCATCGCCTGAATTCGATCGCCGATCGCACTCGCCTCAAGTTCCGAGGAGTCCAGATCGTCTGCGCCCT